>Ga0247813_10000279_pt1 | contig 56688 bp, 51 predicted proteins | sample UWRJL169409C1_FD_180719 | JGI IMG/M metagenome (GOLD analysis project Ga0247813, IMG submission 180719) | Plant litter microbial communities from Arlington Agricultural Research Station in Wisconsin, United States - UWRJ-L169-409C-1 | ecosystem: Environmental > Terrestrial > Plant litter >... | reverse complement strand
TTTACGTTTCCGATCCATCGGCTGTGAGTGCCTATGATTAATACAACATGAAGTCAGTACTTTGCAACGCTCATTCGAGATGTGTGTCACAAAGTTTGTAATGCGTGTGATTGCCGTGGGCTAGATGACCCGTTCGTCAACCCTGTAGCGTTACAACACGCTGTTCCCGTCCAGCGGAAAACCTGGTGACTTGGATGACGCACGCGTTTGCTCCATGTAGAGGCGCCGGACCGCGGCTTCGATTCCGTTTGCGTAACGGTGATCATCTTCTTGTGGCTGGGCTGGCTCTACGTTTCCAAGCCGCGCGCCGCCAAAGACATGAAAGTGGAGCAGGGGTCCGGTGCTTCGCTTGCGGCAAGTGCCCTGGCGCCCTTGGGAGCGGACCCTCCACCCGGGATCGATTTTCAGCCGTGGTCTGCACCTGTTTTTGATGGCTGTACCGTCCAGTCACAGCCTGAGCTGTACTGCATTGCATCTGGAACCACCGACAAGGACACGACCTGCACGTGCCCGACAGAGCAGGGCACAAAGGCCAAAGTTAGGTTGCCAGTCTGTGTCGCAATCGCTCGCGATAGCTCGGCCTACAACTTCTAAAACCAGCTAGAACAGTCCGATGAAAGACATTCCCAATAGAACTCGGCGCAATCGGTGACGCAAGGTGCTAGGCGAGAAGCGGAGTCAGGCATGTGTTCGTCGCAGAGATTTGACGGCAAGCTAAGTCACTGATTTCTTGGGTCATAATTCTATCGCAACGCCACAATCTCCATGATCCAACGCAGAACTTTCTGGGCCTAGGATGCCAGTCGCAGACATTCCTTCCACTGGAAGGACAGATGCCGACAATTCCGCCCTTTGGAGATCCGATGCAGACAATTCTGCATCTCAACGAACTTAGTAAGAGGCGGTCCAGGTTTGGCAGGGAAGGATCCTCCATCCACTACACCTGACCGCCGGCTCTGCTTCGCTCCTTGCCGGCGCAGCCCAGCCACGCCAGAGTCAGAAAGCACGAGCTCCTTCTATGTCTGATCAACACCACTGGGCGGATCAGTGCGGCTTCATTATCAGTAGCAGAGCCGTCAAGTCGGCCGAGCAAGTGAAGGGCGGAGCTCGCGAAGCCGCGGCCCAGTACCCGCTCGTATGCCCGCGCCAGGGCCTCGATCGCAGGGTTGTCAGACGGGAGGAGAGACATTGCCTGCGCGATCTCCCTTAGGACCGCCTGTGTGGGCCTACCCAATACACGGCCATCCAGGAACAGGTGCTCGCGGACTCTGTAGGCGGGGAGCAATACAACCGAAGCGCGCGAGGATGGCTGCCCACCTTCCGAGGCCTCAGGCAAGCCTAAGCAGGCTCGCTCACGTGCCGAGAAGGTCGACTCGCGGAACTTCGCCGCAACTGAGGCCGTGATACGCGCCATCGGTCTTTCAAGCGCCTGAGGAAGCTCAAGAAAGAAGTCACGACCTGGCCCCATGGACGGGGCAAGGCGCAAGAACGCGGCCTTCTGGGAGCGAGCTTCGACGGATTGCCCATGACGTACGGTAGACGCCCTGATGAGCACGTCCGACGAGGCGTACTGCGGTCGGTACCAAGGGTAAGCCCTGCCGCGAAACAGGACTGCCGCCTCCTCGGCGGACGTCAGATCATCCCCCACCCCGATCAGCGTTCGCCGACCTCGACTCGTCCCGGCCCAGCGAAGGTATCGCTTTATCCAGCTGCCACGAAGGGCCTCGATCCTACCTTCTTCGTCAATGGTATTCCGGCTCGAAACCGGGTCATGCCCGCATGGGCATAGTAGGGGAGGGGCATCGGAGCGAAAGCCATGCCATAGCGGTCTCGAGCAATGGTCGCACTGAGATGTGAGGGGTTGCGAGTGCCACGGACACCGGTTGACCCAAGGCATCTGGAACAACATCGAGTGATACCCAGTTTTCATGCACTCAGTACACCCCGACAGGTATGGACGCCAGTGCGTCGCAGAACCGCCGAATACTTGCCAAGCAGTTGGCTGCCACAGTGGCGCGAGGATAGACGCAGCAGGAATTCTTGCCGCAATCGAAGTTCTGGCCTTTGCGGAGAGACAGAGCTGACGACACAAATCCTCGCTGTACCTTGGGCGAATGCCGAACGCACCATGTCCATCACTGCAGTAAAGGCTATTGAATCTCAGCGTCTGAACAACGAATCCGAACGGGGAAATGCCGGCACTCCACGCTGGCGGTAGGTGGGCTACAGTTCTGACCTCACTGTCGCTATCCATTGATGCCTCCATCTGCTGTGAAAGTCAGCGCTCCCGATTCGCCATCAAAGGCAGCAAGATCTGAGAAGGCGACCGACATTTCAATGTCACTAGACGTGACCTCCTTGAAGCCAATTTTGCAGATGACTCTGGTCGCCAAGTAGTACGCAATGAGCCGCATAGCCTTGAGAGGCCACTCATCTTGACTGGAGTGCCCGGCTGCGGCGCGACAGCTGCAACCGGCATTCCAGATCTGCTCACTGAAATGCCGTAAACGGAACTCCCCGTCGTAGAGCTCTGGTGCAAGGCTCCTGGGCAAGGTAACGCCGGCCCCAGCGCTAGCCTCTACCTCGTCCTCGAAGCGCTCCAAGAACGTCTCAACGTCCAGGGCCCCTCGAATTCCATGCAGGCGATGGTAGCGGGTCAAGAAGCGCCCACGGACCTGAGGAGTGACCGTGGTTCTATTGATCTCTTCGCGCCGGCTGGAAGTGTGATTGTCCTGAAACAAGAAGATGACAAAGAGCGAAATGCCCTTCTTCTCCAGCGCGTTGTCTATTGTAATGAAATGTTGAAAGGCGGCTTGCTCCAGCAAGTTTGCATCATCGGCGATGAAGAATAGCGATCCGCCGCCTGCAGACCTGAGCATCAGATCAACGGTATTAACGATCCTCTCGATCTTTCGGTCAGCAGCCTGGTGGGAGATCACTTGTGAGCCGAGCTGTGAAATGAACCAGTCCAGGAATGCGGACTCTCCAGGACCAAGCACCCGGAGGTTTGCCTGCTTGGCCACGTACTTGCACTCGGTCCATTCAGTATTAGCGCAGATGAATTGCGCGAGGGTACTTTTGCCAAACCGTGTCAGCGAATGGAAGCCGATACCGCGGTAGTCAACCTCAACTGCGGAGATGATTTTGGTCAGGGCATCCTCCATGCCGCGGGTCGGGATTATGGGCTCTCCCTTGTAGTTGAAAGTGGTCATTGCTTTGCCCCTTTTCTGCCCAAATTGACCCGGCCGGTGATGGGTACGAACAAGTCCTCTGCAGGTATTGGCGGTAGGGCGATCTCGGCCACAGGCAGTCTCACTTCCTGAGCCACCGGTCCAGCCTCAGATCGCGCATCGAGATCCCTCCGGTGTCGCGTTGCTGCAAGCGCAGCTCCGTGCTCTGAGCTGAAGTTCTTTCTTACATGCTCCCTGTACGCGATGACTGCGTCTTCTGCACCGCTGATCTCAAAGCCATCCGTTTGGCTTCGGCGATGGATCAACCGTCTAAGCGCGATGCTATGCGGTGAGCGGCCCCAAGGCCGGAGCGCCCTCAAGACTACGAACAGTTCTCCTGACGAGGTGTATAGATACAAGAACCTTCCATCGTGGATGTCGACCTCTGCCGCGAACGTCTGGCCTAACAAGTCCCACCTGTTCTTCATGGAGGCGGATCGATATATCGCGTGTTCATGTCGCGCATAGGGCTGACGCCCTTCACTTCGATCGCCCCGAATGGTTACGGTGAAATTGTGCTTGGAAAGTGACCGAGCCCGATCCTCGTGATCCTTTGTGGCGAACAGCCATCCGCCAGACGCGGCAAACGACTGCAGTGCCTGCACTGGCGTGCGGTTCTGGAGCGTGTTGATCGGCGATATGTTCGAAGCCGAGACCGTGACATCCATGAGATCTTCGAGCGCCGTTGGCTGTAGTGGGAAGTCCTCGAACTTGTAGCCATTGGTTTTGATCGCATCTGATAGCTCACCCGCTGGCCGGAACCCACCTGGCAGCTTTCGAATCACCGCTTCTTCCATACGCTTGTTCCAAGCCTCCAGATGGCCGCGTGTCTCAGGAACATGGCTATACCCAAAGTGGATGACACCCATCATCTCGGACGCCATCCGCACTCTATTGACCTGCAACTTGTGAGCCATTGCATTGTCTACACTCGTAATTGCCCCCGTTGCGACAAAACCAATGGCGGACGAGGATCCGATGCACGCCCCTGGCTCATAGTTCATGGAGGGCGCAACGAGGTCACGAGCGAACCATTCCCGCAAGCTATCTGCGCATGCCGCGTTGAACTCGGTTCCGTTGTAATTGGTGGCGAACGAAAGCCTCCAGCTGCAGCAGAGCCTCAGTAGCGCGAAGTAGCCGACTATCAGCCAAGTCTTTGGGACCGTTTGGAAGAACGGGTTTCCATCCGCGTCCTCACCTTCAACGCTGAACTTCGTGTCCAACGCGTGCCCATCGAACTGCACCCAGTCCCCCATCTGTAGTGCAAACACCTCGTTCAGCTGGCTGGCGAGGGTTGCGTCCTCTATATCGAAGCCATCATCTACAAACAGAGAACCTTGACGCAGTCGTTTCAGGTACTGCAGGATGCTTCTCCTCGCGCACGATTTATCGTTCGCTGGATAGCGATCTGCCGGGACCGACTTGTGCACAGTCCTCTTCAGTGATTTGAAGAAGCGATCAAACTTGGGGCTGCGCTCATTTCTCGAAGGCAGTGGGCCGCCGTAGCCTATGAGCATTTCTTCGAACTCCGGGAGCTTTCTCAGGAACGAATTGAATGCTCCCGGTCCCGCAGCGGATGGAAAGTCTGCGACAAGGCGTTGGCTGGTATTTCTTACTTTGTAGGGCAAGCAGGCGCGCCAACCCCACGGCCGCCCATCTGGGGACGTCTGCTGTGCGTTTCGCAGCGTCAATGCAAGCGTCTTGGCGTTCAGCCCGTGACGCTTCGCGACCGCAGCGATCGAGGAGCCTGCGGCGACGGCATGAACTGCGTCAACGCGAGCCTGGTAGGACTTGAGTTGGTTTGATGTCAGCCCTTGAGGACTAAGCAGGTCCCAGGACAGTAGCTCCTCGCGACTCACCCCGCTCATTGGTCTGCTCCCAGCGTAACTGACGACGAGGTCCGAAGCCTCTCATTGAAGTTGATCGCCAGGTCCCCGCGATGTACCAGAAGACAGGTCGCACTGCGAATATCCCGCCAATCGAACGTCGGGCGCAGGCTCGTTTCGATTGCATGAAAAGAGCTGACGGGGTGCCTTCTCATGTGGGTCATCACTGCGTCAATGAAGACACTGATTCCTCGCGACCGTCTAGCTGCCTGCACATAAGGAAGCAGCTCAAGTCGCGTGGCATTGGCCACCCGTGCTGCAAGAATGGACTGCACCTTCCGGACTGCAAGGTCCAAACCCGCACGCTGTGAAGCTTCCATCAGTTCGGCGCAAAACTGCTGTTCGGCGCGGAGCGCCGGAACAGTGGGGGCGGCCTGTCTGCGGAATACGATGAAGCTTTCGGTGCCACACTTCCTGGAGATCCAGAAGCAGAGCTCAACCTCTCGGCCACGCACCAGTAATGTTCTAGGGCGTTCAACATAGGTTGCCACGCTTGGGTCAAACTCCAGATCCAGCGCCAAGGCCAAGCGGCACGGTTCCACGACAGCAACCAGGCGTTGGTTATTCCTTGGTGACTGGTAGTAGTAGGCGTCCAGTCTGGTGGATTCAGAGGGCGTGAGTGGGCGAGCGGTGTACGCCTCCGTGCTAGACGAGGGCGGGGTGTCTGACGGGGTGCCTAGAAGGTGGGGAAGACTAGCCATGACGCCTCTCCCATTGAATCCGTAGCCGGCCACCCGCAAGGGGCGCGGTGGCCGCAGGAGCGGCAAGGGCATGGCACTTAGACTGAAAGGCGCGAGCCGCGCACATATCACCGCCGTCATGGTGACTGTTCGCGGCAGTCATCACGGGGTAGTGGCGAGTGATGTCGTGCAAAGTGGCGACTAGCCGGCTTCGGTAGGCACGCCAAGCGGCATCGGAAGTTTCGGTCGGGCACAGGTTGTGGTGATTTACCCGGGCAGTGTCGAACGCTCCCGGGCAGGCTGCTCCTGAAGGCATGGTTTTCTCCGGATTAGGTGCACGGTGGCACCGCACCGCGAGAGACGGGGCGGGCCAGGGCGCAACCTTCCCGCGGGTCGGCATATGCCGGCCCATGTGAAGGCAACACCTGTCTGGCCGACCATCACTGGCGGCTTGACTTCGCGGAAGAAATGAAGGAGCCTAAACCTACGGATGTTTAGTGCTTCCTACCTCTCGCTCTTTCGAGAGGCCAATGCCCTCGTTGACGCGGGGGCATTTTCATTTCCAGGGTCAGAGAGGGCGGTTTCAGCTCATGCTCAGGGAGTCCTGGTGGGTTGAGGAATGCGGCTAACCGCCGGACGATGCCTTCGCAGAATCCACGAAGGCGGCAACATCGACAGTGTCGGCAAACCAGCCGCGGCGCTTGGGCAGCAGGAACATTGGGAAGGGCAGCGACCCGCGTGCGCGCGCCTTGGCCAACGACGCAGTGCTCTTGTAGCCAAGGATCCTCGCGGTCTGTGCCGCAGACAGGACAGCGCCGAAGGTGCGCAGGTACTTCGTTTCGAGCGAGTCTTCGGACATCTGCCGTACTCAGTCGTGGTCTGGTCGCGCAAGGTCGCGCACTGACAACGACTCTACTCGTGCGCGCACCCTCCTGCAATATGGCTAAGATATTGATTGCAATGCAATTAATTGCGGGCAATTAGGCGTGGAAGCCCTTTCAAATCGCATGGTTGGGAATGCGAAATTGCGCCGGTTGGGCTTTCAAAGCTTGAAAGCTTGCGGTTGAGTTCCTCGTGTCATTAGCGACCGCTTGCGAGGAGCTAGGAGACACCCCGGTAGCGTTCGACTCCTGCAACGTTCCGAAAAGCGATCTCCCTTGAGGAGCGCCGGCCATGGACAGGGCATCCAGAGCCGGTGCTTAGCCGGAAGATCAAATCAGAAAGCATGATGCACTGGGAATCGCGGAGTAGAGGGCGGCGTAGAAGACGCAGTAGTCGAGCAGCACACTCGGACGCCGGGTTGTGAGGTGCTTTGGGCCGGAAGTTGTTCTCCGCCAAACGCGGGAGGAGGCATCCAGCTTCAGGATTAGGGATCGTTATCAGGGGTAGGGCGGAGGTCCGCTTCTGGCCGGAAGCAGACATGCGGTCGCCGCAGGTGACTAGGGTTCTTTATCAGCGGTAGGGCGGTCGCGTTTAGTCTCTGAATGGCGTGTAGCAGCCGGTTGGCACCGTGGAAATCAGTAAACATACTGGCGAGTAACCGGCAGTTGTGCGGATGCGCGTGGCAGAAGGCAAAAATAGGCTCGATGCTCCCAAGTGGAGCTCGACATGTCGTCTACGCCGATGTGTATGGCAAAGGTGACGGGGGATGTCCGGGCGCGCTCTCGAGAGGTGTTGCGGCTGACCGCGTTGGCATCCGCCTGCTTCATGAGCTACGCAACCTTTGCGGCCCCGCCTCCAGACCATGGGTTGGAACCCTTGCCCACGCTGCCCGACACCTTCACCAACGGCGATGGCACGGTTCTTTCGCTGGAGGGCGGGTGGCCCTTCGCCCTGGGTTCGGGTGACACCGCGGAAGATCTGACCGGTTGGAGAATCGAACCCCAGGCGCAGGTGATCTGGCAGCGCGTGGACGTCGACGACCTGGTCGATGACATCGCGCGCGTACGCTACAGCGACGGCGTTTCCACGGTCGGCCGGTTGGGCATCCGGCTCAATCGCATCGGCAGTGGCCAGGGCCGCAACAGCGGGCCCCGGGCCAGCGACGCGTGGCTTCGCCTGAACGCGTGGCACGAGTTCAACGGATCACCCAGGACAGAGTTCTCCAGCGCAACGGGGTATGTGCCTTTTACGGCCGAGCAAGGTGGGCATGCGTTGGAACTGGTGACGATGATGGGCAAGGCAGGACAGGAAAGGCGGGGCCAAGCCCCAAGGCGCAGCACCTGGTCATCTGCGCGAATGGCGCAAGGGGTGATCGACGCCCAGCCAAGCCAGGATACCGATGGACCGTTGCAGATCAACGCGCACAGTGCTTAGCAGCGTCGTCCGAATCGGCGTAAGTGCGTCAATGGCTGCAATGCTGACTATGCTGCATCCAAGGACTTCAACTGCGCGGTCAACAGGCGAGTCAGGCTGCGGCGTGCAAAGTACCCCTGCAACTGTCGGGCCTTGATGGTTCTTGCTCTCAGGCGAGCCTGGCCACCCTCGCGATGCTCAATGCGATAGCAACGTGACGCCCCGCACAGCTCTGCCTGGCTCGCGGTGACCGTCACCACGGTCACTTCCAGGCTGGTGAAGGCAACCTCCGCGGCGATGTCGGGGTTCTCAGTGCTGGCGCGTTCGATCAAGGTCCGGAATCGCCCCAAGTCTCGTTCGCCGCCGCTGCTGAGCGCTCCGACATTGGTTGCACGGCGGACATCATCTTCGTCCCCGGGAACAGCTTGACTCCACCGCTCGGTGCGTTCGGGAATGACTGCTCGTACGACCTTGCCACTTGGCTCAATCAGGTCGATGACCACATCGAGCAAGTACACCGGTTCCAATCCCAAATTGGTCACGAAGCAGTGCGCATCCAGGTCCTTGCCCGCGCCCGAGGTGATCAGGATGGACGGTCGCTGCTGGCGTCGGTAACTGCGAAGGAAAAAACCCAGGTAAACGACCCATATCAACGCTGTCACGCACGTCATGGCTGCGGTTATAAGGGGCGCGAAATGAAGCAGGTTCTGTAGCACGTTGAGGTTGATCCCATCGCTTCGATGCGTGTAAGCAGGCGGATGCCAATACTCGCGTTTGAGCCGCTTTCATCTTGTGAAGCGTTCAGCACCTGCGGTTAGGGCCTGCGGGCACGCGCAGCTGAATTAGCTCCGTTTCCTGCTCAGGGGCATCCTGCAGCGCATGACACTTCAGCTTCACCCGCGCTGTGCAGAAGGACGCGCACCTTCAGGTAGGTGTCATCCATCTGGCCTCGAATTTTGACGTAGCCTTGGCACGGGCTGCGCATACTTTCCGTCCATTGCTCTGGAGGAGAACGGCAGTGGGCAACTCATCACAAATTTTGTCGACTCCGAAGGTCCTGAGGCTCGAGGTGATGCCGCTGGACTTCGGCGAAGCTGCGGTGGTGGTGGAGCTGAAGTCTGAGCCGCCTAAGCGTTGGCTTAAGGCGCTCAAGCGCGAAATGTCCGACACGGAAGGGCTTGAGTCTGCCTCTGCCAAGTTCGACGGTTGCTTTGTCTACGTTCTGGGACTGGAACCGAGCATCGGAGACGCTGCCCGCCGAGTCAGCCGACTGCTTGCCGCAGTTCAGGAAAGGCTGGTGCCGGGCAATGGCAATTCTCCGGAGACGGAGATGGCTACAGCACGCCTTCCGACCCCATCAAATGCTGGCCTGGCTGCCCGCGTGATCAGCGGTGCCTGAAGGAATAGATGCAACGCTGGGCCCGCGGCCTACTCGCGCGGACGGACTGCTGAGCAAATGAACTGTTTAACTACGTGGCGATTTCGTTCGAGGACTTGGATAGGTTTCAACGGACGCATAACCCAGGCTCCGATAGCCTCATCGTCAGCATCAATGCCGATGCTGTCAATGGAGAACTGACATGGGCAACCAGAATCAGCAGGGTCAGCAGAACCAGCAGGACCAGAAGGGTCAGCAGGAGCGGGACAACCAGGGTCAGCAGCAACAGGATCAGGATCAGAAGCGGGAGCGCTCCGGCCAGCAGGGCAGCCAGGACGAAGAGGAATAAGCAGCTGCCAATCGCCCGGACCTGAATACCAGGATGGCCCGGCTCGATGTCGGGCCATCGTCGTTGTTGGGGCCGTAACGCAAAAGAGCAGCCGCGCCTGCCTTCAGTGGAGGGCGCGCACGCCCGCGATCGCTCTTCAGTCTTTCGATGCCCTTCGTTCAAACCGCATGCATTCGGCGGGAATGAGTCATCCTAAGTCCCAAGGCGGCGCAGGTAGCTCGCAAGCTTGAGAACGGTCGCTGCCTTGGACTCTTCAAGCAATCGGAGTGCCGTGGTCTTTCGAGAGCCGATGCCGGCAACCGCTTCCTCCACCACGATCGTGTCGTATTCCCTGGCGTTGCCATCGAAACATGTGGCCGTGATACACGACTCCGCCGTCATTCCTGCAACGAGGAGCTCCCTTACGCCAAGCTTGGCAAGCAGCACGGCCAGTGGGGTGGCGAGAAATGCGGAGTGCTTGGGTTTGAGCACGAAATAGTCACCGTGTTCCGGTTCCAGAATCTTCGCGATCGCCGATGACTCCCCCTCGGTGGCCAAGCACAGCCTCACCAACTCCTTGAAATCCATCTGCCAGTTGGCGAAGTTGTCGTTGGCGTAGATGACCGGATGGCCGAGCGCCCGGAAGCGCTGGGCGAGCGTCGCGATGTACCGAGCGGCTTCCAGCGCCTTCGGTTTCACCTGGCCGGCTTCTGGGAAGTCGAACAACGTAAACATGTCGATGATCAGGAGCGCTGGGCTGGGTGTATTCATAGCTGCTCTTGCCCCTCAATCGCCCGTTTGGCTGTGAGGCGCCGCCAGCGGTTTGGACTGCGGTGAGTCCTTCTGACGAAGGAATATGGTCAGGATAACCAAGGCAAGCACGGCCAAGAACTCACTCTGCCAGTTCTGGAAGGATTCGAACCAGAAGCTGCTGCTCCACAGGTGTTCCCAGCAGGTGGGAGCGGGCAATCCCTTCGCGAGCTGCTCATCGACCTCCGCACGCCAGCTGCCAGCAAGATGCAGCGAGAAGCTCAGCAGGAACAACGCCGTGAATGCGATCGCCAAGGAGTGACCGTAAAGCATTTTCCAAATCCCGCCTCTCCGAACGGCCCAAGGCATGGGACCCGGCTCAACTCGCTCTTGCTCCTGCGCATCATCCAGTGGGCGCGATTCGGCCGAACCCTTCTGGCGGAGCCTGACGGTCAGCAGGACATACATGCCCATCTGAAGGAACTCGCTTTCCCAGTTCTCGAAGGTTGCGCTGAAGAAATGGCCGCTATGCAGGTAGTCAAATAGGCTCAGTGCAGCGCGGTGCGTTTCAGCGAGTTCCTCGTTGTGGGTCAAAAAGCCAGTCCATATCTGGCCTCCCAAGAAGACTAGGAGAAAAGCCAGAAGCACGATCGACAAACCGTTTCTCTTCCACATGCCCACACTGCCTACAGTTGAACGAACGTCTCGACAGTAGTCCTGCGACTAGCGAATTGCAGTGAAGGAGCGGCGATCCACGCCGCTCCCCGGTTTAGCCACTAAGTCCTGGCTTTTTGCCCAACGTGTTGCCTTGCCCAAAGTTGGGCTGAGTTTTTCCATCGCGCTCGCCCGCGCCTTCGGGCTCTGCCTCTCCCGCCTTACCGCCCTTTCCATGCCCATGCTGGTTGTAGCCAGCGTTCTCAGTGGCACGATTGGCGGCGCCTTCATCCGCAGCAGGCGGCTTGGCAGGAACGAATGGCGAAATCGGGTCACTCGCGGGGAACGTCTCCTCCAAGGCCTCTTCGTGGTTCCTGTCCGTCTGGGTCTTCCGGTGATGCTCCTCAGCCGGTGTTTCGCTACGGGCCTTCTCCCCGGGCACAGGGAGATCTTTCTCGTCTCTGCTCATAACCATGCGCCTCAAGCGGCCTTCGCGGCCTTGGCGTTACCACCAGACTTGGCCAAGATCGTCAGCTTCTCGTCGGTTACCTTTTCTTCTTCCAATGTTTCCAGCAGGAGCGGGAGCGCGTCCTTGTAACCCAACTGCTTGGCGAGGGCCGCGATGGTGCCGTAGGAAGCGATTTCGTAGTGCTCGACCTTCTGGGCACCGCCAATAAGGGCGGCATCCCGCACCGGGCCTTCCTCGATACTGTCGATGGCTTCCTTACCCTCCTCAACCAACCCCTCCATGGCGGCGCACTTGATGCGCTTGAGACGGATGCCTAGCAGCTCGACAACCTGGTCGATGCGTTCGATCTGACCCTGTGTCTCTTCCAGGTGAGTTTCGAAGGCGGCGGCGAGGTCCGGATTGGAGGCGGCTCGCGCGAGGCGCGGCAGTGCCTTGGTCAGCTGCTTCTCCGCGCTGTAAATGTCCGACAGTTCGTGGATGAACAGGTCTTCAGCGGTCTTGATCGCCATGATGGTTCTCCGGGTTGGTGGTGGGTGGAGCCCTGAAGCTAAGCGCCCTCTCGTTAGGTTGGTGCGCAAATCTGTGAAGGCCTGCTACACGCCTGCAACGTCTTCTTGCGCGCACGGCATACACAGGTCTTTTTTCGCTTTGAGATGGGCCGCAGTCTTGGCCAACTGCTCGTATCGAAGGCGGATTTCATCCAGACGCTCCTGGTCCATCTCCTACAGATTCAGCAACTCGTTGTTGGCGTTGCTGGTCACTCGGATCAGCTCATCCAGCTTGATGTGGATGGCGGCGGTGTCGGCATTCTGGGTGTGCTGAATCAGAAACACCATCAAGAAGGTCACGATCGTCGTTCCGGTATTGATGACTAACTGCCACGTGTCGTTGAACCTGAAGAACGGTCCGCTGCTCGCCCAGACAATAACCACACCCAAGGCCGCTACGAAGGCGCCCAACGATCCCGAGGCGCGCGAAGCAGAACAGGCAATTTTGCTAAAAAACGGTTTCGACATGGTCCACTCATGCGTGTTGAGTGGAAGAGAACCTACGACCGCGAATGTCGAGGATTGGTGACTTTCAGCATCGTAGGAAACCCGAAGTGAACGCTTTCGAGGGGACGCTTACGGCAAAAGGGATGTGTGCGGGCCGTTGACAATGTCCTTTCGCCGTTTTCACGCATTTAGAACGAGGATTGCCGGCTCATGCCAGCGGAGGATCCGAGGATGATGGCCGACGCATTGAGGCGTTTGAGTGACTGGACTGCCCAGCCTGCGTTCCGAGAGTTGACCGTGCGGGAGGCTGCCCTGCACCTGCAAGAACTTGCACCCAGCTACCCAGGTCCTTTCGATCAACCGGTGGAGATTTGTGTAAATGGGTGCCGGTGGTTTGCCGAGGAGGTCGAGGCAGTCGCGGACGCTATCCACAGGGCAGGACGGCGACCCCATCGCGCGAGGGAACTGCTCGGCGGTCCCGAATGGGGCATCTTGCGCAATGCGGCCGGCCTGTGGGCGGTGACCGGTCCAATGGCGGGGCGGAAGTCCCAGTACCGCGAGGGATCCGCGTTGGTCCAGGCTCGCGAGCCCGAGGCAGCAGTTGAAGCTTAGATCACTGCTGCGGTGGATCTGAGGACGCAGGGCCGCCGGCTGATCTTTGCGAGAATTCCATGAAACGAGCAGCCGAAATCGCCTGGCGGCTCCCGCACGCAGGGCACTCCAGCACCGCCCCGCCACCCGGTATGTTCACGAGGCTCGGCGGGGCAGTAGCATTGGTGACGCGGTGGCAGGAAAGACATTCAGCCTGAACGTTAAGCACCATAGGTTCCTCATCCGAACCCGGCCGACTTGGCTGCACGTTGACTTCAAACAGATAGAACAGCCCAGTATTTGGCATGCCAGAGATTTCGCGTTTAGTGGCGCAAGCGGGGGAAGCCCGGGCCTAAGTATTGCTTTCATCATAAGTACCCAAGACCGCCGTAGCCAGAGCCCGGTGGAGTCCAAATGTGCTGGCCGACGATGAGGGCCAGAAACGCTTCGAGGTCCGAGGTCGCTAAGTCATCAGCGTAGGTGATGTGTCGGAGCTGAGCCTCATCTGTGAAGGGGCGCGCGATTCCCGTTCACGGCGGGCCTACGGTGGTGGGACTAGAAACAGTCTACTTGCCTGGGAGTAGATGCCATGACTGACGACAAGAAGAAGACCGGTTCCCCGGATCGCGACCGAATCAACGTCAATGAAGATTACGAGGTCCAGTATTGGACCAAGACATTGGGCGTTACGGCTGCCCAGCTAAGGGAAGCGGTCAAGGCCGTCGGCCCCACCTCGGCGGCGGTTCGTGAGCACCTGGGCAAGTGACGGGCGCGAGGCATGTCCCTCACCGAATATCGCCGCAAGCGCAGCTTTAGCAAGACCAAAGAGCCCGAACCCGGCAAGGCACTACCCGCCGGGCAGCGGGCCATCTTTGTCGTTCAGTTGCATCATGCCAGCCGTCGTCACTACGACTTCCGCCTCCAGCTTGGTGACGCGCTGAAGAGCTGGGCCGTGCCCAAAGGGCCAAGCTACGACCCGAAGGTCAAGCGGATGGCTGTTGAGGTGGAAGACCATCCCGTCGACTACGCCAGCTTCGAAGGCGAGATCCCCAAGGGCGAATATGGTGGGGGCCACGTCGCCCAGTTTGATCACGGGGTCTGGGCCACCGAAGGGGATCCCGAGGCCCAACTCGCCAAAGGACATCTGCGCTTCGAACTGTTCGGATCCAAGCTCAAAGGCGGATGGCACCTGGTCCGCTCCGGCAAGCCGGCGCGCCAACCGCAGTGGCTTCTCTTTAAGGAGGCCGATGCCTACGCCAGCCAGGTCGAGGCCGATGACCTGTTGGGGGATGTCGCCGCGCCCCCTGCCGCAGACCTCAAACGGGCCGGCAGCGGGAAGCCCGACAAGAAGCGGCTCAAGGCGATCCCCGTCGCAAAACCCGCTCGACGCGTGGATTGGGCCAAGAGGGCGTTGGCGCTGACCAGTGCTAAAAAGGCCGAGGCCCCCCAGGGTCCGTTCGAACCCCAGTTGGCCAAGCTGCGCGACTCGCCACCCAAGGGCGACCAGTGGGTTCACGAGATCAAATGGGACGGCTACCGGATCCTGGCCACGGTAGCGCAAGGCGAGGTTCGCTTGTGGTCGCGCAACGCGTTGGAATGGACCAACAAGATTCCCGAGATACGTGATGCCGTCGCTGCACTCGGTTTGAAATCCGCCGCCTTGGACGGGGAGTTGATCGCGGGGCGCGGGACGAAGGAAGACTTTAATCTGCTTCAAGCCACCCTATCTGGCGAGCGCCAGGGTGCGCTGTCGTATGCGCTCTTTGACCTTCTGCATATCAATGGCGTGGACATTGCGGATGCGCCGCTGCTGGAACGAAAGGAGCTGTTGGAGGACGTCTTGAAGGGAGCCTCATCCCATTTGGCCATGAGCTCGCACATCGCCGGCGATGGGGAGGCGGCCTATCGTTTGGCGGGTGAGCAGCATTTCGAGGGCATCATCTCCAAGCGCGCCGATCGCGGCTACCACGGCGGCCGAGGTGAGGATTGGAAGAAGACCAAGCAGTTGGCCAGCGACGAATTTGCTGTGGTCGGCTACACGGCACCCAAAGGAAGCCGCACTGGTTTCGGATCGTTGCTACTGGCCAAGCCCGACCCCGAGCATGGGTGGCTCTACGTGGGGCGCGTCGGCTCGGGGTTTTCGGACACCCTGATCGGGGAGCTGACGGCGCTGATCGGCATCGCCGGCGGGAAGAAGCCCACCGCACATGTCCCAACGACAGAGACGGACTTGCGGGCCGCCACCTGGTTTGCGCCCCGGTTTGTCGTCGAGGTCTTTTACCGAGGCATTGGCGGGCAACAATTGCTGCGCCAAGCGTCGCTGAAAGCGGTGCGGCCCGACAAAGACGTGGCCGATCTAAAGGACTCGGATTGGAGCAGCGATACCGGCGGCGGTGCTACATCTGCCAAGCCGAACAAACGTGGGAAGCAAGCCGTCACCAAACCCGAGCGCGGTGTCGCCGTCAAACCCACGAACAGCAAGGGCAGGGCGGGTGCAGGAGAGCGGGTTCCCCCAAAGCTCTCCAGCCCGTCCAAGGTGATCTTTCCCGACATCAAGGCCACCAAGCAGGAGGTGTGGGACTACTACAGCGCGGTTATGGACCATCTGCTGCCTGAGATCGTTGGGCGTCCACTGTCGATCATCCGCTGCCCAGCTGGCACCGGCCGGCCGTGCTTCTTCCAGAAACACCACACTGCGGGTCTGGAGTTGGTCACTTCGGTGAAGCTCAAGGAAGACAGTGGGATCAATGCCTACTACCTGGTGGTCGACGACGCCGCCAGTCTCTTGGAGCTTGTGCAGTTCAACGCCTTGGAGTTCCACCCTTGGGGCAGCCACGCCGATTCGCCCGACCGCGCCGATCGTGTGGTGTTCGATCTTGACCCGGGCCCAGACGTGCCGTTCTCCGAGGTCAAGAAAGCTGCAACCGACATAAGGAAGCTCCTTCAGCAGTTGGAGCTGGAGTCCTTCCTGCGCGTTTCCGGAGGCAAAGGCTTGCACGTGGTGGTGCCGTTGAATCCGGGATGCGATTGGGATTTGACCAAGCGGTTTGCTCATGGATTCGCAGACGCTTTGGCACAGTCCGAGCCGCAGCGATTCTTGGCGACGTCGACCAAAAGCCTGCGCAACAAACGCATCTTCGTCGACTACCTGCGCAACGGCCGAGGGGCTACCGCCGTGGCGTCCTATTCCTTGCGAGGCAGGCCCGGCGCGCCCGTGGCAATGCCCATCGCGTGGAGCGAGCTGTCGAAGCTCACCCGGGCCGATAGCTTCACCATGAAGGACGTGCCCGCCAAGCTCAAACGCAGGCGCAAGGATCCTTGGGAAGGTATCGAATCAATCCAACAGAACTTGGCACGGTGGGCACAGGACGACTGATCCCACTTACCAGCTGCCGTTGCTCTTCAGGAGGAATCACTATGCGTCGATCCATCGTTTGCGCCGCCGTCGCGCTTGTCCTGTCTGCGTGCGGCGGTGGGAACACAGAGTCCAGCGTCCAAGCGCCCGGGGCCGAAGAAAGCGCGAAGACCAAAGCGCTAGAGACCGGGGCGGCCGTGCTGCAGGACCGGCCTCCGGTCGACGCCATCAACGCCTATCTGGACGGGTTCCATTTCTACAACGGCCAGATGAAGGTCCAGATGGAAGCCCATCACTACTGCTCCATCCTCAACGAGGATGTCATCCAGTGCACGATCTACGACGGCAATGTGAAAGACGCCAAGCTGATGGGGGTGGAATACATCATCAGTGAGAAGCTGTTTGCAGGCCTTCCTGAGCAGGAAAAAGCGCTGTGGCACAGCCATGTTCAAGAGGTGAAATCGGGTCAGCTCATTGCGCCGGGGATTCCCGAGGTGGCCGAGCATGCGCTGATGGAGAAGCTCATCCACACGTATGGCAAGACCTGGCACACATGGCACACAGACCTGGACAAGGACCTGCCCCGAGGCATGCCGCAGCTGATGATGGGGTTCACCGCAGACGGCCAAGCGGACCCGGCCATGGTCGCTGCCCGTGACGCCCGGCTCGGGGTCAGTAGTGAGGACAAGCGGAAGCGTCGTGCCGATATCGCCGCGCCCCCCATCGATGCAGGGGCGGATGCGTGGCAGAAGGGGAAGGTCATCCAGATCGAGGACCCGACCGGCGGGCATGTTCACGCAGGGAAAGATGAACCTGACGCGCCGTCCGACGGGGACAAGAACGCGACGTCCAAGGGCAGCTCAGAAGTGTGATGGCGGGCGTCGAGGTCAAGACTAAGACGTCCGTAGGCTGTTACCGGGTTTCGATGACCAGAGCCCGTTGGAACACCGGCAGCATTGGGCTGAGCGGTATTCTCGGTGCCAAAGGGTGCTGCGCCGAACGCTTGGAAGGCTCCCCAAAAGCCGAGAGCCGCGCGTTGCTGACGGCGTGATGCGAGCCACACTGGCCGCAGCGGAAAAGCGCGCCGCCCGGAAGCTCTATTAGGGAGCCACGGGAGGACGCGGTGGTCGTGCTGCAATGGCTGCATTCGACGGTAAGCGCCAGGATTCGCTCTACGTCGCCAGTAGAAGCATAGCTCGCTTCAAAGGAGCGAATGACAAAAGATGCTGAGGTGGGCATCGTTGCTCCTGAACAGGGGGTCTGACCAGAGCATCTCCGGAAACCCGTGACGGGGTTGTCGTGAAGGGACGCAGCGTTGTTCCGTCAACGCTGCACCGCCCCTTGGGATAGGGATGCCGATGACGGGCTCGGACCCCTCAGACCGCATTTCGAGATGTCCGACGTCCGCCTTAGTCGCCATCTATCGCATAAGCGGCGTGCACCAAGGCTAAGTGACTCAGGCCCTGCGGCGTATTGCCCAGCCCTTCATCGGCTTGGGGATCCCACATCTCTGGCATAAGGCCCACGTCGTTCTGGACGCGGGCCAGCAACGATCCGAACAAGCGATCCGCTTCTTCTGCCTCCCCCAGCAGGCCGTAGGCTTCCACCATCCAAAACGCGCAACTGATGAAAGTGCCTTCGCAGTCCTGCATGCCGCTGTAGCGCCACAGCAGATTCCCGCTTTCATCCGACAGTTCGCACCGAATGGCCTCCCGAGTAGCGATGAAACGCTCCCGGCGCAGTTCGCCCAAGCCGAAGCGCGAAGCGAGCATCAGGCTCGCGTCCAGCCGGTCGCTGCCGGCATGCATCACGTAGCTCTGCTTTGCCTTATCCCAGCAGTGCTCGTCGATCCAGTCCAGGATGCGCTCTTTCTCGCGCTGCCAGCGCGGCAGACGGGCAGTGGTGATGTGGCCAGCCTCGGCGAGTTCGCAGGCTCGGCGGAGCGCCATCCAGCATTCCACCTTGGACATCGTGTAGTGCTGCGCGTCGCCCAGTTCCCAGAAGCCGCTGTCCTTGCGCATCCAGTTGTCGGCGCATTCGTCAGCCAGTTCGAACAAGAGCCGGGCAGTTGTGGGGTCGAGGATGTGGCCGGCTTCGATCATCCGGCTGGCCATTTCCAATACGTCGCCGTAGGCGCAGGTCTGCAACTGCTCAGAGGCCGCATTACCCACGCGCACTGGTTGGCTGTTGCGGTAGCCCGGCACATCGATACAGCGTTCCTCTTCGACCCGCTCGCCGCGAAGGGTGTAGCACGGCGCAAGCCCGGGACGGTGGCGACCGATGGTGGTCATCAGCCAGCTGAAGCCGGCCTTGGCGTCGGGCAGGGCACCCACGCGCAGGAAGGTCTTGATGACGTATGCGGCATCGCGAACCCAGGCGTAGCGGTAGTCCCAGTTCTTGTCGCCGCCGATGCGCTCGGGCAACGAAGCGCTCACCGCTGCGGCGATGGCCCCGGTGGGCGCGAACCAAAGGAATTTGAGTGCCAGCGCCGATCGGATGACTTCAGCGCGGCGGCTTGCGTCGCAGTGCAGGTCGTCCACCCACTGGCGCCACTCCCGATCGGAGCGGTCGATGCGGGTATCGATATCCACTAAAGGCGGAACTGGGAGCACTTCGTCCTGAGAGGCGAGCAGAGCGATGATCTCCTTGTCGCCGGTCCGAAGGGTCACGGTGCCGCGGAGTTCCCGGTCATCGCAATTGCCGATCTGCACGCGTTCGGAATAGCGCAGCATCGTCATCACGGGGCCGGCGTGATGCACGCATCCGTTTGGGGTATCGCTCATCCAGGGCGTGCAGGTCCCAGCCCGGGTGCCCGGCTGGTAGAGCAGATCGAAGGTGACCTCTCCCTCCAAGCCTTCCAGCCGGCGGCCCAGCTCGGACCAAGGCAGCCGCCCGGCCGGGCCGCTGTTGAGCGACTCGGTCACCCGGGCTAGGCCGGTGTCGGTGCGGACGTGCGTTTCCAACACGTTGCTGTTGTCGCGGTAGCGCCGCTGCACCTGCTGAACGTCGCGGGCTTGGAGCACAAAACGACCGCCGGCCGGGGCATCGAGCAGGCGGTCGAGCAAGGGCGGTGCGTCCATGCACGGGGCGCACCACCAGTCGATGCTGCCATCCGGCGCGATGAGCGCACTGGAGCGCCCATCGCCAATGGCGGCGTAGGAGTGGATGGGCGCATACCCGTCCGCGTCGCGCTCGGCAGGCACGCTATCGGCATCGCTGGAGCCAGCGGTCACGGCAGCAGCATGCCGCCGGTGGCGCCGATCACCTCGCCGGTGATGTAGCTCGACTCCTGGGTGGCCAGCAGGACGTAGGCCGACGCCATTTCCACCGGCTGGCCCGCACGCTTCAGCGGCGTCTGCGAGCCGAACTCCGGGATAGCCTCGGGCGGCTGTCCGCCTGCAGGCTGCAAGGGCGTCCAGATCGGACCCGGAGCGACCCCGTTCACGCGGATGCCGCGCTGGGCCACCTGCTGGGCCAGGGCCTTGGTAAAGTTCACAATGGCCGCCTTGGTGGGAGCGTAGTCCAGCAGGTTGGGCGAGGGCTGATAAGCCTGGATGGACGCGGTGTTGATGATGGTGGCGCCGGCCGGCAGATGCGGCAGGGCAGCCTTGCACACCCAGAACAGCGCGTGCACGTTGGTGCGGAAGGTGGCGTCGAATTGCTCGGAGGTGAGGTCTTCGATCTTTTCCACGGCCAACTGTTTGCCGGCGATGTTGGCGACCACGTCCAGCCCGCCCAGGCCCTTGACCGCCTGCGCCACCAAGTCGCCGCAGAACTGCTCGTCCTGGAGGTCACCCGGGATGGCGATCGCCTTGCGGCCTTCGGCTTCAATCAGCGCCACCACTTCGGCAGCGTCGTCTTCTTCTTCGGGCAGGTAGTTCAGCGCCACGTCGGCGCCTTCGCGCGCGAAGGCAATGGCCACCGCGCGGCCGATGCCGGAATCGGCGCCGGTCACCAGCGCCTTGCGACCCTTCATGCGCCCCAGGCCTACGTAGCTTTTCTCGCCATGGTCGGCCGCCGGCTTGAGCTCATGAACAGTGCCGGGCGGGGTTTGAACCTGGGCCGGGTAGGTCGGCTGTGGGAACTGGGTCAGCGGGTTCTGCATGTCGTATTGGTTGCGGGACGTCATTGGAATCCTTGGGGGAGGAGGGAGATACAGGCCTTACAGGGTGACCGCGCCGCCGGAGACGGTAAGCAGTGCGCCGGAGGTGTAGCTCGCGCTGTCGGCAGCGAGCATCACGTAGGCCGAGGCGAGCTCTGCCGGCTGGCCGGGACGACCGAACGGGGTCTGGCTGCCGAACTGCTCAACTTCCTCTGCGGCCATGCCGGCGGGAATGAAAGGCGTCCAGATCGGGCCGGGCAATACTGCGTTGACACGGATGCCCTTCTCGGCGAGAAGACCGGCCAGGCCGATGGTGAGGTTGGCCACCGCGCCCTTGGTGGCCGAGTAAGGCAGGATGTTGGGCGTGGGCTTCTTGGAGTTCACGGAGGCGGTATTGATGACCGAGCCGCCGTCCTGCAGGTGCGGCACGCACAAACGGGTCAGGTTGAAGACGGCATGCACATTGGTATCGAACGTCTTTCGCCAGTCGTCCAACGTGATGTCATCAAAGGATTCGTAGTAGCGCTGATACGCGGCGTTGTTGACCAGAATGTCCAGGCCCCCAAGTTCGCGAGTGACCTGCTCGATGAGCGCTTCAGCCTGGGCGTCGTCGCTGATGTCGCAGGGGCACAGGACGGCCTTCTGGCCCGCCTCTTCTATGAGGACCCCAATGCTGGCGGCATCCTTCTCCTCGCCCTCAAGGAACGCGATCGCCACATCGGCGCCTTCCCGGGCGTAGGCAATGGCTACTGCCGCACCAATACCGCTGTCGCCGCCGGTAATCAGCGCTTTCTTGCCTTTCAGCATGCCGTGACCAACGTAGCTTTCCTCACCGTGGTCTGGCCGAGGATCGAGCTTGTCGGTCTTGCCGGGAAACGACTGCTGCTGCGCCTTGAACGGCGGCCGGGGATAGTTGGGCACGGGCATTTGCTGAGCCTCTATTGGGTTGAGGAAGGTCAGTGTGCGGACGCCTTGGTAAACGTCGCGGCCCAGTGGTGTCGATGCGATGTGCAGGGGTCGGATCGACCGGAGGGTCAGAGCGGGTAGGCGATGGTCGTCATGATGCTGTTCTCGGCTTGGCGTGAATCAAGCCGGGTGTGCTGGACGACGACCGGAACATCGGATTCGATGACGCACGAAAAACCCACGCCACGGGGCACCGGGGCAGGCACCTCGAGATCGTTGAAGCGCTTGTGACACGTGCGCCGGGCGGGGACGGTGAAGCGGTAAGGGCCCTGCGGGTCGCGATCCTCGAAATACAGCGTCAGGGTGATCGCCGCATCGGTGGAACCGGTGTTGAGGATGCAGCAGGTCTCGTGGCTTTGCAGCTCTGGTTCCGGCCCGTTGCTCCACGCAGGGATGTAGCCCTCGGCGATAGCCCAGCACCGCCGACCGAGGGACGTCCGCTCATTGAGGTTCATCCGCGACGTCCCCTTGGCTTGGCGCCGCCGGCAGCCCATTGTGTGATGAGGGCAGCACTGCCGACGGCAATGGCGTCTTCCACGGCGCCGGTGCTGCTTTGACCGTAGCGGGCGATCGCCCGCATGCGCAGGTTGAAGGTCACGTAGGCCATACCAACGGCGGCGCCTGCACCCAGAAGCGCGCCCAGCTTTCGCTGCCGATGGGGAGCGAGCGCTGCGCCTGCAATCATCCCGGTAGCGACGCGCGCAACCATGCCTGCCGGAACGATGCGGTCGGGGGCCGTTTTCATCTTGTCACCAACGAGCTCACCGCCTGCCAACGCGAGCATCCCTGCGGAAGCGAGCTTGTTGGCCAGAAGGCGAGGGGCACCGTTATCGGCCGGCAAGTTACCGCTCCGCGCGGCGTTGGTCACCGCGCCCAACGGGGTCATCGCGCGCATTCCTGCGACGGCTCCCATCAAAATCGAATGGATCAAGGCCATCTGGCTCTCCTGAATAGGTTGGAATCGCCGGAGCCGGCCCTCAGGGCTTTGCCGGACGCTCGTAATCTTCCGGTTTGGCGGTGTGCTCCGCCTCAGGCATGTCCTTGTCTTTCCACGTGGCGTCATCGTTCCGGAGCTTGTCCGGGGTGTGCGCTTTATCCTGGTCATCCACGTCGGCGCCGGGATTAAGGGGCAGTTTGCTCATGGGTCGCTCCGTGTTGGTGTCAACCTCTATGCTGCTCCCGCCGCCATGAGAACGGCGTTTGGGCGGACTCCACATTTTCACGAAGCCGCGGTCACCGTCTGGCTACGTTGACGCGGGTATCTGTTCGTCGCAACGGACGGAGGACCTTACGATGCATGGACCGACCAGGGAGGGCCTGCGGTGATCGCAGTGATAGTTCCGGCCCACAATGAGGCAGCAGACATTGGCCGCTGCCTGGAATCAATCACCGTGGCCGCCAGGCATCCTGGACTTCGAGGCGAGCCCGTAGTGGCAGTCGTGGCGCTCGATGCCTGCACCGATAAAACGCCAGACGTATGTTTGCACCACGGTGCCGTGGCCATCTCGATTGAGGCACGGTGCGTGGGCGTGGCACGTGCGGCGGCTGCCAGCCATGCCCTTGGCTTGGGTGCGCGCTGGATAGCCAGCACTGACGCCGATACGCACGTCCCGTTTGACTGGCTCTGGAAACAAGCAAGCTGTGGGGCCGATGCGTTTTGCGGCGTAGTGGAGGTGCGTGACTGGCTTGATTACCCGGCTTCCGTGCGCCAAGCATTCGCTAGGCGCGAGCATGCGCGCGAAGGCCATCGCCATATCCACGGTGCCAACATGGGTGTCAGTGCTGCGGCCTATCGGGAGGTGGGCGGCTTCTCACCGCTGTTCACGGGGGAGGATGTGGCGCTGGCTCAGGCGCTTCAGCGCTCGGGGGCCAGCATCGCTTGGCGAGCTCGACCAGTCGTCACCACGAGTGCCCGCCGGTCAGCCAGGGCACCTCACGGGTTCAGTGGCTTCCTGCGTGCCTTGGAACGCGAAGTGCTCGAAGCGGGTGGGGCGTTGTTACCATCGCGGGAACTGGTGCGATGACGCTGAGGCCAGAGGAAGTCCAGACCCCAGGTGGATGGCTCCGCTGCCCGGTCTCCGTATGCGGGGACAATGTCCGGTGCTTTCCAAGCTCCCGGCAGTCCGGGGGTGCATGGTCTCGCGTGACCATCTTGGGCGAGGGGCATTCGTCCACAAGGTGGAAAAGCGGGACGAGGGCAAAGTTGGAGCATCTACGAATAGCCCCAAGTTGCACGTGGGAGCAGGGATGCTCATGTGCGCCCTGAATCGCCATAGCTGCACTAGGGCCTGAGCCTACTCACCAGGTGCAGAAGCTCTTTGACACTGAACGGTTTGGTGACAAATGGCGCGCCCTGATGCCGCTTCGGAACCGCTTGAAAGTAGACAGCGGAAGCGAATAAGAACGGGATTCCACGAGCCGCCATTTGATCTGCAACAGGGAACACCGGCCCGTCTCGCAGCTCAACGTCCAAAATGGCCGCATCAACGGTGTGGCTGGCAAGGGAGCTTAGCGCATCGGCAACAGAATACGCAGGCACGACCCGAAATCCCGCATCGCCTAAAGCCTCGACAAAAAGCCTGGAGAGCTCGATCTCGTCCTCGACTACCAAAATGACACTGCCTGATTCAGATTCAGCCGGACGGGTCATGAACTAATGAAGTTGCGGAGAGAATCGAATCGTCCTCTTCGACGTGTCAACGTCGAGCCAAGGGCTTTTGGCTCTGCGTTGACATGCACGCGCCGATAGGCGATGGATTCGTGGCTCAATTCAATTGTTCGTGGATCGCAGTGATGAGCTGTTTGAAGCGGTAAGGCTTCGGCAGAAAACGCACGGACGCAGGAATGGGGGGGAGCTGGGAGCGCTGGAGCCCGGACACCACCAACACACGGGCGCCGGGCTGCGTTTCGGCGACCGCAGCCGCCACCTCAAGGCCTCAAACACCACCCGGCATGCTGACATCCGTAACCACCACGGCGTATTGCGTTTCACCCCTCAACTGGGCGATCGCTTCTATTCCATCGGATGCGGGGGTGACCGCGAAACCCTGATCGGACAACGCTTGGGTCACCACCGAGCGCAAATCGGCTTCGTCTTCAACGAACAGCAAATTAATGGGCATATCAAGGCTCGTGGATAGGAAAGCAAAGCACAATGCGGGTCCCTTTTCCCGGAACGCTGCTCAGTTGGGGAAAGCCGCCTGATTGTTTCGTGAAACCAAACACCTGGCTAAGCCCTAGACCGCTGCCCCGTCCCACGGGCTTTGTGGTGAAAAATGATTCGAACACGCGTGCCTGCTGGGCGATTGGAATGCCCTCACCATCATCCGCAACGGTCACGCAGACGTGAGGCGCAGGGGCGTGACCCTCTGAGGCAGGATCGAGGGTCTCCTTGGCGCTGGCTGAGATGGTGATAGTGCCGCCGTCGGGCATCGCATCGCGGCTGTTGCACACGAGGTTTAGGACCGCTGCCTCAAGTTGTGCCTTGTCGACGAATACCAAGGGGAGATGCTGGTCGAGGTCGAAGGTCACCTCGACCCCGTCTCCCGCCGAACGCTGCAAGAGTTCATGGGATACTCGCAGCGCGGCGGCGACATTCAAGGGTTCGGGAGACAGCTTCTGGCCTCGGCCAAACGTCAGTAGTTGTCGCGAGAGCAGCGCCCCACGCTCCGCCGCCCGTAGGGCCGTCTCTATCAGCTTCGACGCAGGGCCGTCCTTAACCCTCAAGCTGATGAGGTCAAGGCAGTTGACAATGATGGTCAGGAGGTTATTGAAGTCATGGGCCAATCCAAGGGTCAGCTTGCCGATGGCTTCCATTTTCTGTGCTTGCAGCAGGCTGTGCTGGACCTTTTCTAGCCGCTCTTGAGCGTCATGACGCTCAGTGATGTCTCTGGTCACTTTGGCGTATCCCACCAACGTGCCGTCGACCCAGATGGGATCGATCACTACGCTTGCCAAGAAGCGTGAACCGTCTTGCCGGACCCGCCACCCCTCCTCGATACACCGTCCCTCCGCGGCTGCTGTCCGCAGGTTGCGCTGAGGCACGCCCGCAGCGGCATCCTCGGGGAGGTAGAACCGGGAGAAATTTGTTCCAATGACATCTTGGGCGGTGTAGCCCTTGATCCGCTGCCCGCCCGGGTTCCAAGTCCGAATTACGCCATGCTCGTCAAGCATTTAAATTGCATAGTCAGTGACGGAGTTGACCAAGAGGGCGAACTGTCGGGACTCGTCATTCAACACGTCTTTGGGGTGTTCCAACTGTGTCACGTCCATCTCCCCGGCATCGCGTCACCCTAAGGGATGGTTTGTAAAGAAATCGTAAAAATGCGTGCTCCCGTGCTCGCTTTGATGTGGCCTTTACACACTGATGCTGCGTCATGGTCACACTGTATCTGCATGGATAGAACGCGACACGCGGGAGGGTGGCCGTATGGCAGACGGAATGGGAGCAGTGAGTGTATTCCTGGTAGAGGATGAGCCGAGCTTGATGTATGTGCTTGAGGAGTCGATCAAGACCCTTGGTTACGCGGTCGTTGAGAAGGCGGAGTACCTGCCGGACGCTCTGGAGCGCGCGAAAAGTGTCGCGTTCGATGTGGCAATGCTGGACGTCAATCTGCATGGGCAAGAGTCCTTCCCTGTTGCAGACGTTCTGATGGAGCGGGGAATCCCGTTTGTCTTTACAACGGGGTTTGGTAAAACCACTTTGCCTGAGCGCTTCAAGCGCGCCCCGCTGATGGAGAAGCCGTTTCGTCTCAAAGACATCCATCGCGCGATCACTGAGCTTCAAGGGAAGCTGTCGGCTTGACCGGGTCTTTATAACTTCGCCTGGTCTTCACCCAAACATCGCCTCCCGGCGATGCCTCGCTGGATAGGGTGCGTTCTCCCTTGTCCAACCAGGAGATTTCCATGGCCGAACCCAAAGAGAACCTGCTTGACTGGCTGCGCGACGCCCATGCAATGGAGCAGCAGGCGGAGACGATGTTGAAGGGGCAGGCGTCCCGTATTGAGCACTATCCCGTGCTGAAGGCGCGGATCGAAGAGCACATCCAAGAGACGATCGGACAACGAGAGCTGCTCGAGGGCTGCATCAAGCGCCTCGGCGGCTCTCCATCCACCATCAAAGACGTGATGGGAAAAATGGCCGCATTCGGCCAGGCGCTGGGTGGGATGACCGCATCCGACGAGATCGTGAAAGGCGCGATGGCCGGCTACGTGTTCGAGCACTTTGAAATTGCCTCATACACCGCTTTGATCGCAGCGGCCAAGACCGCCGGTGACCCGGAAACCGCACGCGTGTGTCAGGAAATTCTGGTTCAGGAAGAGGCGATGGCCGACTGGCTTGCAACGCATTTGCCGGAAGTTACGGAAGAGTTCCTGGTGCGCGATGCCGCCCCCGGTGTTGAGGCAAAGAAGTAAAGTCCCGCTCATCATTGCCGACGCCCCGTCGGAGGGGTTTCACTCTCCGACGGGGCGACGAGGACGCCCGGTTTATCTTGTCCGCCGATAGCTCAAGCATCGACGGAGTTCACCCAGGGCCGGCAAGACCACCAGAAGCATCGCGGGCACAAGCGCAAAGGCCCATAAGGCGGCTGGCGCCGGGTCAAACGCCACGACTGGTCCGACATGGGTGCTGGGCAGTGACCAGTAAACGGCACCTACCGCGACCCACGGCGCTAAGTCCAGAATACTGTGAACGTGCTGCTCCAAGGGGCGAATCGCGCGCTTGGGATAGGCCACCCGCGTGTCCCAATAGCCTGTTATTGCGTGCAGGCACACCAGTGCCAAGAGGATGGCGAAAAGCCCATGCGAGGCTCCGAATCCCAGCCAAAGAACCGTCGCCAGCCCGAGGATCGCAATCTGAGCCAAGTGCAGCCTTGACTCCGGAATGCCCGAGGTGGATTCGATACTGCTGGCCCTGTGCAGCCAGAAATCCATGGCGCCCGCAACCAACCAAAGGACATACAGGACATGCCAGGCCGTTACGTCCATGGCGGGATCGGGCTTTCGATGTTGAAGGTCCGGCTGCGTCTAAAGCTCATAGCGATTCCTCCTGACAGGTCAAGCATCGGTTGGTCCGGAAATTCTAGAAAAGCCGCTCGCACGACGATGTGTTTTCGGCACGAGGGACTTACCCGTTCCGCTTGACGGGCCTGAGATTCCCTCGGTTTGACGGACCCTTGACGCCACGCTGACACGCCGTGCCGTCTGGGGAGCGGATATTCGTCTTCAACCTTGTCAGGAGAAACGTATGAGTGCTTATCCACAATTTACGGCAGCAACGCCGCGGGTAACTCGGATGGAGATGGCTGATCTTTACGTGGGCGATGACACCACCGTGGTCCAGCTGGACGCGCTCCCCTGCGAGGCCTGGATCAAGAACCTCCGAGAATTGGTGAGTCAGTGCTCAGAGCTCGCCGGAGCAAAGGTGGAGGTGGAGGGCTCGTGGGTCCACTTCATCGGAGTACGGAAGGCTTTTGGCCCTGTTGCGCCCCGCGTATTGGAAGTCATCGCAGCCGCAGGCGAGATGGCCTATGCCCCCCACACCGTTCGGCCGTCATTGTTTACCTCGGCCGCGGACTTAGCGATGCAGTGACACGGCGCCAGTGACGCCGACCGCCCAAATGCTTCCAAGGGCGCTCACGGGATGACCATGGCTGATGACAAGAGACTGGACACGGTATCGATTCCCTGCGCGGTGTCACCCAGCCGGAATAACTCAACTAGACTCTAGTACCCCCGGGGGAGATCGAAGGTGCAGAGGGTTCAGATGAGCGAGCGCATGACCCTCAGCCATGCCACCCATGCCACCCAATGCGATGGCGCTCCACACAGGCGGCCAGTTCCCGGCGGACTACCTGGGATCCGCTCGTGGCCAGAAGTGGACCTTGGCCCCACGGATAGCACAAGGGACCTGCTATCCAATTTTATCGCTTTGGTGACGAGGCAACAGGCGCCCCTATTTGGATGCACCCTTGGTCACTCGCCGCGCCTGTCTCAAGTATCGGGGCGTCCGCTGGCCAAAATGGGGTGCAGGCTCGGTCTTAGCTTTCTCGCTCAACGGGATCGGTTAGGGATGTTTATCGGGGGTAGCCGCCGCCAGCTCTCAAGCTCAACCGCTGCTTCCGGAGAAGCAGAGGTATTTTCACTCCCTGCGTATGCGGTCAAAAAGCAACTTGATCGCCACCGCCCCCCTTCTGCGGCAAATGCGCTAGCGGGACAGTGATCTGTAGAGCATCTTCAACATCGTCGGTGTCACCCATGCCTAAGCTCGCGATCGGACCGATGCGGGACCTGGCACGGTCAAGGTGATCCCGAACCTGACGACGGATTACACGCTCTGGAAGATCCTTCAGCTCGTCTCGAAGATTCTCCGCTTCTGACAAAAGCTCCGGAGATAGTCTCGAAGCATCCTGCATTACCATTAGAAGTGGAAGATGGGACTCAACGGACTTACGCACGTTCCGCCGAACTGGCCCGAACGCCAAATAGTTAACTAAGAAATCCGCGCTCATCACTGGCGAGTCCGGTGGGGGCACGCTCATGATTTGACGAAGCTTGCTCTTCAAGTCGAAAGCGTGTTTGTCGACAGTCAGCCACCAGGCGCTGTAGCCGAACGGGGAAGATCTCTCTTTTGTCCTCATTTGAACGATACCTGCATAACACTCGATATCGTGACGCACGAGACTTGTGACAGCCATCTCATCCAGCGGTGTCCCATAGCGTGCCCTGCGTCGCTGATACCGATCGTACCAAAGCTTTTGTAGTGCAGAGCGAAGCTCTTCTGGGGAGGAGGCATGTTCTGAGTCAAGCGATCGCAAGACGATATCGAACTCGCTCCTCAGGTATTCCTCGAGATCCTGTAAGGGGCGCGATTCGCCGCGGAAGTTGGTTAGCCATTGTGAAAAACTAGCCAAGGATCTGCCAGCACCTACGTAACGTTCAAGGAGATATGGAATAGACCCCTCCCACTGCCCATTGGGAGTACGAGAGCACACCAACGCCCGGTTCATGTGCCGCTCTATCTCTTCTACAATTCCAGGCGTTACATATAGCTTCAGCCCAGCCTCGCGCGCGGCATCTATCATTCGCGAGAAGCGACCCTTTTTCCCGTCATCCAATACCAGGGTGTCTGCGATTAGTGGAAGCGCAACTGTCGCATCTAACCAGAGCATGCCGTGTGAGAACATCTTCTCGACGGCTTTCTGCACGTCGGGCGTCTGCCGGAGGAACGCCAGAAGAGTGTAAGAGTCGGCAAGCGACCTAAGATGAGACTGTATGGAGGGATCCTCGCTCATAAGCATGACTCGCACGCCGTTGCGCAATACCGCCACCCAATCAGCGCCGGGAACCTTAGGGAGCGCGGCTCTCCCGACCTCTGACAATATCGTCGACGTAAAATCAGCGTCAGCTAACGTTTCAATCGTGCCTGTCTGTGCCGCCAACGCGAATGCTTGGCTTCGCTCGAACAGTACTGCGTCAGCGCAAAGCCTTAGAACCCTCGTGACCTCTGGCTCGTGCAACTGTGAAATACTCTGCTGCTGAAGATATTCCGTGCAGATTTTCTTAATCGCGCTAAGAAGATGACCCTCGGCTAGGGCAGACTCAGTACGGAATTGGTTGAGGCGCTGAATCTCATCGTGTGAAAGGCAAAACTCGTCCTCCTTTTGCCAATGCTTAACGATTCGCTTTGCTAGACGAGCCAGTGCAGAATCAACGAGCGTTATCACCTGCTGAGAAGGATGCCCGTGCAACATTTGCTGAACACGCTCATGTACAATGTTCCGAGACACTAGGTTCTCGCTACTAGTATCGACGAGCGCAGCGCGGACGAGAGCCTCAAAGGTCAACTTCGTTAGTCCCTTGTCCCTGGTTTCGTCCTGCCATTGAAGGCCTAGGAATGTGACTGCCGCAATTGCTTCAGGTGTGGAAAGCTCTGCCTGAACATGCGGACCAACTCCGGCGACCGATAGGTACGGGTCAACTATTATCCGCGCGAGCTCTTCCGCCGCGGTCTGTTTTGCCATCGATTGCGACACGCGGTCCAAGAACCAGCTGCGGTCACGAATGTCCAGTGAGAGTCCGTGGTTTTTACGGAGATTTTTCTTCAAAGAGTCGGCATCGGCACCGATAGGCCAACTACTCATATAGACGAGCACCAATGCCCCGGGAATCGTTTCCTTTAGTCGCCGGACAGTGGCATTGATTTTTTTCCGCCAGTCCTCTGATACGGAATATTGAATTACCACCGTTGGCTCAGGAGACGGAGAGAACAACTCGGCGTCACGCCCCCCATCACCGGATGCTGAAGCAACTGTTCGGATATCATCAAATTCATCGGCGAGAAATGCTGAAGACAACCGTTCAAAACGATTCCAATCCGACGACTTTAGGCGTTCTAGTGACAACTCGAGGCGGTTGCTAATCATGATTTTTTTGAGTGGCAGATATGAGAGGCGGCGAAATCAATTGTGCCTCTATAATACCTTTGACTGGGCGAGTCAGCCATGCTCAAGAGAGGCAACGGAAAGAGTGGGGACGAGTGAGGCAGGAAAAAACTGATCCATCAAGCGCCTGCCGCCGCACCGGCACTTGCCGGCGAGAAGTCTGGCGTCTCGGCTGAAGCGGCCGCTTGTGCGACCTCGGCCGCGCACCATCTGGGAGCGAGGGCGGGCTAGGCGGGAAGTAACCGGGGAAGGGGCATAAGGAAGATTTATCGAGTGTAGTGCGGATGTCCGCTTCCGGCCAGAAGCGGACATGGTTTTCTGGGTTAGAGAACTGACAAGCTTCTATTCCCCGGCCGCGCCTAGGCCTTCGCTCTGCGAAGCCCTCGCTTGACGCCCGAGACGCATGCGCGGGCGTAAGTCGCATCACCCAGAAATGGGAGAGATCGCGAACATCTGACGGAACATCAGGAAGTCGTCAGGCCTCGAACGATACACCTCCCCATCGGGCGCAATCCAGTCCTGCGAGACTCGCGGGTGATCGAAGATGTCGATGGATAGAGGGTGCGTGGCAAATGGGTTGTGAAGTATGTGTAACCCGTCCAGCAGGTGCTCGGAATAGTCACGTTTAACTGCGCAACGCTTCTCAGGGATCAGAGCGTGTGGCGACGTATGAAGCGTATTGAAGATCGCAAGCATATCGGGTGCATCTGCAAGCGCACACATCTTCCCCCAGCCCGCGATCGGACTGAAGACAACCGCCGAGACTTCCTTGCACACGTCGGAACAGAAGAATCCAACAGGTATCGGAACGCCCGCTCGTTTCATCACAGCACTGATGCCGTACTCGATCATGGTCGAGAGGCCCGCGGCGATCGTTTGCTCTTCGTCAACGTAACGACCGTAAAGGGCGGCTTGGATAGACCGATCGAACTCCAGGTGCGACATGGGACGATCGAAAGGCGCCAGCGCCAGTACGAAAGGCTTGTCCCGAACGTGTTCGAGCGTTCTGTAGTGGTCCCGATATCGCTTCGTCTTAGACGAAATGCTGTTGCATGTGCGAACGATTGACTCGCGATTGAACTCGTTTAGATCCTCGGGGATATCCGGAACTCCGGGCCCGACTGGAGGTGAGCCGCCTATCGCTGGCGCGGAGATCGTTGCCTCCATCGTGAAACTGGCGGGGCCGGTTACCAGGAAATCAGGGGCGTGGTGACGCTGATCAAGCTCAAGCCTGAGCTCCTTTAGTACCGCGTGCAGATACAGCTCCCAATAGCTTGAGTCGAAGGTCGTTTGGAACTCCCTCGTGAACTTGCCGTCTCTGTCACGAAACCCATTTGCCCAGCTTTCGATCACTGCGCGCTCAGCCGCGAAGCTCGGCCCTATGAGCCGTTTGAAAGCGGGATGAAGCTGCTCATTTGCAACTTGGACTTCGAAAAGATTCATGCTCGAATGACCGTACTTCCCGCCGCTTACGGGTGCGGCCAGACATCATTTGTGCACACGCGGCGGCTTTAGTCAACACTTCGGATTTCCGATCAACCTAAAGCGACGTTTGCGCGAAACTGTTTGCAGATTCCACAGAAGAATAGGTGCTCGCTCCATGATCGACCTCATCACCGCTCTAACCAAAGTTCTCGACCAAAGCGCGAAGCAGGCATTTTCCGACTGGCTGGAAGCGTCGCCGAAGCGCGCGGCATGGCACCTGGTTTCCGACTATGTCTTTGACGACCCAGATCGCCACGACACGGCTTCCTTCGTCGTGCTACTTCACCATGACTCGCTGGATACGATCCTCGGCTACATCCAGAACCAAGCCCCCTCCGACATCAAGCGCACACGGGACGCCTCTCTCGGATTGATCCGCTACCTCAACTCGTCAGTTGTTTTTAGCTTTACTTTTGTCTTGGATGACGGCGATCGCTTTCTGGCCAGCTACTCATCCATCGAAGAGATGATCGGCGGTCTTGAGGAGCTTACTCGCATTGCTGATGCCATGAGCGATCACGCTGGCTACAGCGATACCTACTACGTGCAGGCACGACAGCGGTTTGAGAAATTCTCGTCGGAATTGCGCAACAGGGGAAATGCAAAGCTAGCCCGTCAGATCTTCCTAGTTGCGGCGTACGCCGCTGTTGTTCTGGACTATCTGGATCAGGTGACAGAGCCGGCTTTCGCTAGCTGGGTGTCCGACCGGGATGCACTACTCGAGCGGCACGACGGGGTCGTGTGGGATGTCGCAGCTTTCCTGTTCTATCTGATGAAAGGACGCCGCACCCCGACGGTCGCAGCTACTGTGACTCGTTTGAGCGTGCCAGAAATCATGCATATTCGCCCTGAAAAAGAGGGTCCGAACTACCTTGATCCCTTGATCCGCATGCCCGACTATCTCGCGGCTGCTGCATCAGATATGAACCTGCAAACGCTTGATCAATCCAAATCCAAGTTAGCCGATATCAGCGCTTCATGCTTTGCCGGGTCGGCGAATCATGTTCTTTGCACGGTCACCTGGACCGGCAAGGGATTCTTCGTGCGACGTCTACGACTGGTCCGGGATCCGCTATCCCCTGATCGCAAATGCAGGCCGGGATTTCCGCCGGTCCTAGCTTGATACCTTTAAGCTCGCTTCGCCCCTCTGCACCACAAGCTGCTCTCACTCCTGATCCCTAGCGAAGTCGGCGAAGTAGGCAATGTCCTCTTCTGGCCAGAAGCGGAAATTCGTAGTGCTTTGCACGGGCGGCTCTCCCCAATGTGCGTAGAAGATAGAGCGGCACCCGGCGCCAGTTGGCCAAGCATGAACATTTCGGCCGATAGGCGGCGCCTAGTTCTCCGGTGCGCTCTCGACCGCATCGATATCGTCAAAAATGCTGCGGACTTGGTTTGTTTCTGGGAGAGACTTGAGGTTACCGAGCTTGCGACGCGGCGGCGTGTTGGGTGCTCCGTCGTCCTCCTTGATCTAGTCTGCAACCCTGCTCGACCCCGCGTCGATAATGGCCAATGCCGCTGGCTCGTTCTCGTAGCAACGGCGCAAAGTGTCGAAGGTGGCCCCCGCAGTATGAGGATCTTCCCTAGTCTCAGCAGCCTGGCCCCGCGCTTACAGGCGCCGCTCAGTACCGGGAGATGAGCACACCGTGAAGCGGTGCTCGGATAACTCGACACCCAGCGCTTGATCACAGGCCGATGTTCGAGCCCATGTGGCCAAGCGTGTCATGCGGCTGGTCCTCGCCTTCGCTATCTTCGTTGAGCGGCTAGACTGGGGATCGCAGTTTTTTTGAACTCAAGGTTCTCCAGCTTGAAACTCCTCCTCGCTGGCGTCTTCACTCTCGGTCTCGTTCTAGATGGAAGCGGACATCGGCGATTCATGGATTAGGGATATTTATCGGGGGTAGGGCCGGTCTCCGCTCTTGGCCGCTAGCGGACGGATGCTCCGCAAGGGGCATCTGCGCACCATCTGTGTCTGCTGCGGGCGAGAAGGGGTCGTTCAGCTGTCTACAGAATCTCGGGCGATTCAGGGCTGCCAATGCGATGGCGACCAGCTTGGCCGTGATGAATTGAGGTTGTGATCTCTCAGGACTAGAAGTGCTCCATTGATGCCGGCCGTTGTGGGTTATTGGCCCTTTGGGGGGTCAAGCATGTTGAGCCTCAGCTTCGGGGGTGACTTCCCCCATCTTCATGCGGTAGTGCTGTTCCTGGTTCAGTGCAGTGAACATTGCCTTGAACTTGCCCAGCAGATAAGCCACGTCGTAGTCGCTCCAGTCGATGGGCGGACCATTGACCCCGTCCCGGTGCGAGCCGCGGTCAACGAACCGATCAAGGGCCAGGTACTTGCTGGAGGTGTCCTCGTTGGCGAGCTTCCTTACGGCTTCTGGGAACTCCGACTCTCCAGTGGTGAACGTAAAGAACTGTTCCAGGATATTGCGCATAGCGTTGGGCACCACCTGAGTGGGGACCTTCCCGGCATGTGCGTCCTTCAACAAGTGCCACCAAACATCGTAATCATTCATCAATAGCGCCGGATTGAGATCGGCCACTTCCGAGTACTGATTCTTGACCACCCGCAGCAGCCCGCACTTGTTGTACGCCTTCCCCAGGTTTTTGGTGTGTTGACGGATCAGCTCATGGAAAAAATACAGGTTGTGAGTCAGTACAATGACCTGCTTAACCCGTTGAGGCCGGTTTTCTGGATCGGATAGCTCGCGTTTGATCATCGTGGCGATGTCGTACACATAGTTCTGAGACAGGCTGGAAATTGGATCATCGATTACTGCGATAGTTTTCTTGGGATCGATGTGCTCTTCCTCGTCGTGGGAGCCTTTCAGCGCCTCCATGAAATAGAGGAAAGCGATCAAGGTCTTCTCGCCCTCGCTGAGAGACTGCGGACTGCTGTCGGATACTCCCGGACGTTGGAGACAGTACAAGCGCTCGTGACCTTCCTTACGTTGAATGCTGAACTCCGTAATCCCGAGGCTCTTCAACCGCTCGTTGATGGCGTCAATGGACGCGTCCAAGCCCTTCTGTTGCCGCCGCAGCTCGCGCAACTCCTGGTTGAGCACGTTCCGTTCTTGCCTCTTGGTGTCAGCATCGGTATTAGCTTGCGTCTTGGCGTCGCGCAGGGGCGTCACCAGCGCGTCGTGGTGCGCATAGGCCTGGACCTTGTCCGCATGCAGCACCTGGTAGAGCATGACCCGTATACGCTCGCGCTCGCCCTTGCGGTCCCTGATTCGCGCGTTGAAGTCGTTAATCAACGCATTGAGCCGGCCCAAGGCGTCTTGCAGGCCTTGGGCGTCCGTTGGCTCGATAGCGATGATGGCGCTAGGCTCCGCCTGCTTGGCCCGCATGCTCGTGAGAACTTCGTGCAGCTTCCCGCGTACTTCCGCCCACGCTCGGTCCACCCCAGCGTTTGCGGCGTCGGGATCGGCGAGAAAGGCATGGGCCCGGCCTTCCAGCGTCTGGATGTTCGCCTGATAAGACCGAACCAGAGAAGCAATCTTGTCGACCTTGACCTTGCGCTCGCCCTCCAGCAGACGCGCCAGCTCGTCGCGATAATCGTGCGGCAACCCTTGCTGACAGAATGGGCATTGGCCCTGATGCAAGTACTGCTGGCCGCGCGCCACCCAATCGGCGTTGCCCAGTTGGGCAACCAAGGCTGCTAATCGGCTGGCCGCGGACACCTCGATGGCTTCACCCCAAATGGGGTCGCACTCAATGGCGGCCAATCCATCGGTGTCCAGGCTCACACCGGACCGTTCGTTCTCGCTTCCCGACACATCAGCCCAGCGCTTTTCCAAACGTTCAAGGCTGTCCAACTGCCCATCTTCCGGCAACCTGAAGGTGCGTAGGTCCTGGAAGAATTTGTCTTTGCTGTTGCCATACCCGCGCAGCAAATCCATCAGCGACGTACTCTTGCCGCGCTCATACGCTATCCAGATCTCATTTCTGGCTCGGCTCAACTCGTTGGTGATCTGCCCCTCAAACGCCTGGCTTCGCTGTTGGGCAGCCGTAAGCTCCCCCTCCAGCGCTTGGACCTGGGTTTCGACCTCCCGAATCCGCTGCTGGCGGGCGGTATCCACTTCGCCCACCGTAAAGATTCCCTTCATGGGTTCGCCGATGACACGGGTCACTAAGTGGTGGTTGAAGACCATGTATCGATACTTGGCGCTGTCGGTTGTTTCAATGGCGCAACGAGTGAAGGTTGGGTCGTTGCGGGCAAGACCATCGACGACTTCCCCGATGGCAGACTTGCCTGCGCCGTTGAGGCCATAGACGTACGTGGCGGTCTTCGACGGGTCCAAGCGCACCGGGTACGGCTCCGTCGGGTGGAAGCTCTTGTGATTGCAGATCGTGATCGTCTTGATCATGCCCATCCCTCATAGTTTTTCATTCATTCCACCCAAGACCGGCGGGTCGCGCCTGCTAAGCAGTAGGCAGCCTCATGCCCGTCGTAGTTTCTCCACCAACACAGTACAGATACCCCTGATAGAGCTGGATCGTAGTCTGGCTGTGTTGGGCTAACAAGCTGCCCAAGGAGGCGCAACAGAAGTCCGCTATTGGTCGGAAGCGAACCTTTGCCCAACGGCTAGGGCAGGGGAGTTGCTATCCACGTTTAGGATTAGGCAGATCTATCGAGGTTAGGGTAGGGAAGTCACTTAACCGTTCCCTCATGTCTACAAAGGCGTGATTGACCTAATTTGGCCTGCATAGACCTTTCGCAGTGACCGGCAAGATTCGCGCTATTAAGCCCACGCATAACGCTTATCCTTCTGCCACATCACGCAGTCAATACCTTCTGAAAGGGCATAGGCGCCTGCAAGCGCCAGTCCATGCTCGTGAAAAGTTCTGGTAGGAAGTAGCAGCTCCCTAACAACGAGGTCATCTGGCACCCGAGCCTGCAGCAGTCCGATTCGTACTACGTCATTGGTCTGGTCTTGCCCAATCTCTTCGGTGATCAGGAGTACGTAGCGCGACGGGACTACTGAATCCGACCTTCGCTCCCTGGCCGCGTGCAGCAGCACTCTTAAGCGCTGGGAAAACAGTTCATTCGCATACTGCCTGACGGTCGTGCCGTTCCTCGGAAGTTGATGGTCTTCGCACCATTGCGCCCAGCCGTTCCTGGTAACCTGCATGGGGACAAAAGGCTTGAGCGGCGAGCCTGCCTCTGCCCCATGTTGTCGATGTTTCCTCCACTCCCGATAGCTACCGCAGAGCACAGGGTCTGAAGGAAACTCTCTGTGGAATTTCCTCCATTCGCTTCCCGACATATCGGGAAAGGTGAGGGCAACGGGAGGAAGGTTCGTGCCATCGTAACCACCCTTGCGAGGTCGTCCTCGAACGTAAAACTCGGATTTGGCGCCCATCGGCGGCGCTGGCTTCACGTAGGTGATTCCATCGACATCGAACTGGCTATCAGCGACAGGCCCCTTCCCGGAAGTCACGGGTGTCTCTCCGCGGATGAGAGCGGTCATGATCCTTTCGGCATGGCCATGCCAAGCTTGCTTCAGCGCTTCAAACGAGCGGAATGGTGAGTCCGCGTTGATCGGGATGTAGTCCAGCGGCCATAGGAAAAAGCTGTCGAATCCGTCGCCGTGGTGGTAACACCCGCCCACGACGACGCCATCGATCTCCCGGGTGTCCTGCCGGGCGCGATGAGCCACAAGCTCGACAAGCGCATCGTGATCAAGCGCCGTGTAACCATTGTTCAATACCATCAGGATCGAGCATGCGGCGTGCTCGATCTCGCTGCGCGATTGCAGTAGTTGGCTTCTCGCCTTCTTGACGATCCCATTGATGGGTCGGTCCAGAATCCTGTCGAACTCGCGCCGTCCTTCTTCGGGCAGCCTGTTCCGATCGACGACCACAACAGGGCGCGTGTCCCCGTATCTGCGAAACAGATCGGCCAGCTTCCGCTGTCGCTCCGGCTTTGATATTCCCTCGTCGTCTAGCGCCTTGAGTTCGATTAGCGCATCGCCCAACACGTAGTCGGCTCCCGGTTTATCGCGGCGGTCGGCGTCTGGATGCGCACGCGAGCCTCCCGCTCTCGTCATGATTTCATCCACGACGTCTTCGCTGATAGGTTGTACTCGGAACGTCTCCATGCGGGATGCCTTACCGGAACCTGGGTGGACTGCATTCTTCATGGCCGTCGTTGTCGTCGTCGGCTTCCGTGACCGTCAATAGCGTCAGTGTTCGCCCGAACGTGCCCGAGCCGATGACTTCCTCTACGAGTTCGTAGCGCCCGCTCGCACCAGAGAACCATTCGCTTGGAGGCACCGTGTCGCTGGCCTCTCGGCCGGCCACGATGGCCGCGTGGTCCTCGCAGGCACGGGGCCGATTTCGGCGTAGCGCAATGCGGATGCGGCCAGCGAGTTCTGGCAGGAAGTAGCAATGCCCAAGCCTACGCCTGGAGTTGCTGTCTGCGATAGCTATCCATCGCCCCCCTGTCTCCTATTGGCTAGGGATTTCGCCACGTCCTCGAGCATCTGGATCTCATCTTCGGTGGCGTTCTGCAAATGGCGGGCGATGCGGTTCGCAGCGCCTGTGGCCTCAGGTGTGTCGACGATCCCCATGAGATAGTCCGTGCTGACACCTAGAACGCGGGTCACGCGACTCAAGTTGTCAAAGGAAGGCTTTCTCGATCCGCTCTCGAAATGGGAAAGAGTGGTCGAGGGGAGGCCGGCTTCCTTGCCCAGTTCGGCTTGGGTGAGACCACGCCGTTCTCGGGCCGCTTTGAGACGGGAGGGAAAGTCGGAGCTCATGCGGGGGTGTCCGAAGTTTTCGGGCTAAACGTAATTGACGGAGTCTACAAGCAGCATTATTGTCGCTTCCGTCAAATTAGAATAGTCGATATCGTAGCATCCGCCTGGCTCCGGATAGCGTCTTTGGCCTTGTGACGCGACGAGGGCTTGAAAACTGTGTGTCAGTCCACATTTTTCATTCGTCCATTCAGGAAGTGTGCACATGACCCAGCGTCAATGGAATGCCCAGACGGCAAAGGCCCGCATCGGGGCCCGGCTGGCAGAAGTCAAAGATCTCACCGTCAAGGACTACGTCCGGGTGACCGATCTGGAGCGGATTCCAAGGAACACGGCGTATCGCGTGGACGGCGTCCACGTCTACGTAGACATCCTGAACATGGAGTCCATAGTGGCCAGCACGGACGTGGAGGGCACGCGGACCCACCAGCGCACGTTGCGCTTCCTCAACTTGTTGTACCGCGCAGTGGCACGCATCCTCGCGCAGCTCGATGCCATCCATGTGGATTTTCATAACCAGCGGCTGCATGCCGTCGTAGCTAAACCCTACGACGATGAGGTAGAACGTCTGCATAGCGCCGTGGCCATGGCGCAGTTGATCATCGACGTGTTGGGTCGCCAAGCAGAGCAGGGCGATGACGCGTTGCCTGCCGCGAAGATTCGGGTAGGTATCGATTCGGGCAAGGCGCTTGCGGTAAACAACGGTCGGCCGGGTGCTCGCGAACCTCTCTTCCTTGGACCAGCCGCCAATCTCGCCGCCAAGCGTGCTGCCGGCAATGCAGCCGGGATCTTTGTCACGGACAATGTCCGCGCGCTACTTGGCTGGGATGCCGTCGAAGACGAGGACACCACCGCGCTGACCGCTGTGCAGATCGAGGCATCCCAGGTCGAAGCCGGCCTGGATGTCACTGCAGACGACATTTGGGACGCCTGGGTCCAGGATCTGGAAAAGAATCCCATCGGTCGCTTTGAGTTCACCGCACACACTCCGCCCTATGCCACCTTGGACCTGGACGCATTGGGGCCCAGTCATGCACGACGGCAAGATGCGTTGTCCCTCTATGCAGACATCGACGGCTTCACCCAGTACGTAGCCGACCATATCGACAGCGATGCTGACGCCAAAGATGTTGTGCGTGTCTTGCATGTGCTGCGCAGTGAACTCGACGCCGTCCTGGCGTCGGATTTCCAGGGCGCAAAGATTCGCTTCATCGGCGACTGCATCCATGGCGCGTTGGTCGAGGGCACAGCGCAAACTACCGATGCGCCGCTAACCACCTCCAATGCGATTGTCTGTGCCAGCGCGCTCCGCAGTAGCTTCGAGTTGGCAAAGACCGTCTTGGCCGAGCAGGGGATCGCTTGCGATTTGGGCCTAGCTATTGGCATCGAGTACGGCCCGCTGGTGATCACCCGCTTGGGCATCAAGGGTGATCTCATTCGCTGTGCCGTCGGCAGGGGCGTGTTGGCATCGGAGAAGCAGCAACTGCGCTGTTCGGGTCGCCAAACGGCATTGGGGCCCGTGGCCTACGGGCACGCGCCGGAATGGGCGCGGACGTGGTTTGGTGCCACGCGGCGTCAGGCCGGCGTGACCTACGAGGAAGTGGTGGCGCGGCGCACGCAGGCCGAAAAAGGCTTGGCCAAGTCGGCAACAGCGCCAAGCCTGCTACGTCCGGTTGCCGGAAGTGCGGCCGCCGCCGCGAGTGCCTCCTTGGCGTTCCCCGCACATTCGGGCGTACCCACCAAACCGCAGGGTTTTGCATGATCTGGTTTATCCGCGAGCCAGGTCGATACGAGGCCGAATTCCGGGCTGTGGAGTCACTCCAACAGGAGGTCTCCTGGCTCGAGATCGCAGGTTGGTCGATCCATCAGGGGCACTTGCAGTGCGAGGCGGAGATCACGACTTCGGCTCGCACCTATCCGGTAACGCTGCGCTACAACGAAGGCTATCCGGATGTGCCGCCTTCCGTCATTCCACGCGTCAAGGAACGCTGGTCCGCACATCAGTATGGCACCGGTGGCGATTTGTGCTTGGAACATGGTCCGGACAATTGGATCAACACGCTGACGGGCGCCGATATGCTGCGCAGCGCCCGTCGGCTCTTGGAGAGCGAGGCAGCCGCCCCCGATACCCCTGCCATGCCGGTGCCGAGTCGACATGAGTTGACGCGCGGGCAGACGCTGCGATTCCAGATGATGCGGTTCATCAGGACGCCTGCGCTGATGGCGCACTGGGACGCTTTTGGTGTTTGCACACCGGGGCAGTTTGCGATGCGCCTGCATGGGCAATCGTGGGTCTGGTATGCGTTGGCCTGGGAACAGGACGGGCACATGCATCTCAACCCGGATGTTCCGACGGCGGGAGAGGAGCACACCTATACCAGGTCGGGCTTCTTTATTCGTCATCGCGGCGAGGTCATCGATACGAGCTTGCCGTCGGCGTTTCGACGTGCCTTTTCCGATGTCTGGCCTGATCCGGATGTGGCCGAAGATACGACGGTCATCCTTCTGGGAGCCGGGCATGAAGCACGCATGTTCTACTTGTACCAGGACAAGGTGTTGGAGTGCGGTGCGCTGATCGATCCGGATCCGGCACAGCGTCTTCCGGAAAGCTACGGTCTCCTGGCCAGCAAGCGGGTTGGTGTGGTGGGGTGCGGGTCGTTGGGCTCCAAAGTCGCCGCGATGCTCGCACGTGCGGGTGCGCGAGACTTCGTACTGGTGGATGACGATACCCTGCAACCCGAGAATCTGGTTCGACACGATCTGGATTGGACCGGGGTAGGTGAGGGTAAGGCACACGCATTGGCGCAGCGCTTGAGCCTGATTCGACCCGGCACCAGGACGCAGGCGCGGGCGCATCGTCTGGGTGGACAGGAGTCCTCCTCGGGTGCGGCAGCAGTCGTGCGTTTGCTTTCCCAGTGCGACTTCCTAATCGATGCGACCGCAAGTGCGACGGTGTTTCGCTATGTCGCCGCGGCGGCTCGTGGAGAAGGCCGTCCTGTGTTCTGGGCGGAAGTCTTTGCCGGTGGCCTGGGCGGGCTGATATGCCGTTCTCGTCCGGGGCTTGATCCGGCGCCGGACCTGGCGCGTGCTCGGGTGCTTCATTGGTGTGAGCTGCAGGACGCGGAACCACCGGAACGAAGCAAGTCGCCGTACGGCCTAGATGGGGAGCGACCGGAAATCGCAGACGATGCCGATGTCAGTGTCATCGCCGCACATCTGGCGCGTATGGCCATCGATCACATGGTCGCCCCAGATTTCAGCCAGTTTCCGTACTCGGCATATGCCGTGGGCCTTAAGGCGGGCTGGGTGTTTAGCCAACCGTTCGACACGATGCCGATCGACCTTGGCGCGCCCGAAGAGGCCGCACGTGATTCCACGGAGTTGGTGGAAGCCGGCGTCTCTCGCCTCCTCGCCCTACTACAGAAGTCTGAAGATGCTCAAGCTGAGCCTGGCACCTGAGTTGGTTGCTCGCCTTTATAGTGCTTTGCGAGAAGCAGGCCATCGCGAGATCGGCGGCCTGCTGATGGGCGAGCACTGTCAGGACAACCATTTCCAGATCGTCGATCTGTCGGTTCAAACCAATGGCGGTGATACTGGGTGTTTTGTCCGAGGCGTTGATGAACACACGGATTTTGTCCGCTCATTCTTTGAGCGCACCGGCAACGACTACGCCAGGTTCAACTATATGGGGGAATGGCACTCCCATCCTTCTTTCAGTACCGCACCCAGCAGCACGGATCTTTGCTCCATGCAGGATATTGTCGAAGAACCAGGAGCAGACCGGCAATTCGCGGTCCTGATCATCGTCAAGCTCCGACAACGGCAAGTCGTCGGACAGGCGTATCTGTTTCAACCGCAGCAGCCTGCTCAGGTGATTGAGCTACACATCCCCCCTCGCGCCTCATGGGCTGTTCGCCTGTATCAGCGCCTACCTTTCATCAAATGACGAGAATTTCATGTCAGCCGATATCAAGTCCCGCTTTCAGAACAGTGAAGATCTGATCGATGCCCTCAAGGCGCAACGCCTGCTGGAAGGCTCGGACGAACTGGCACGGGCGTTCGCCCAGGCGGGCGAACTCGTTTCCTACACCGATGGGCAGGTGCTGATCGGACAAGGTGCCGCAGATCGCGACATGTACTTCCTGCTCGCCGGCAAGACGACGTTGATCATCAATGGCTACCGACTGGGGTACGGCCGCAGCGCGGGCGAAACCGTAGGCGAGATGTCCGCGATAAATGGCGCGATTCTGCGCTCGGCGACTGTGGAGGCCACCGAACCGACGGTAGCGTGGAAAGTCTCTCACCGCCACTTGGCAGACATCGGTGCTCGTTCTACGGACATCTGGAAGCGGTTAGCCGTGGTGCTCAGCGGGCGCTTGGAGCAGCGCAACGCGTTGATCAATCGCCTTAACCTCAAGCCGCGCGTCTTCATTATCTGCTCGAAGGAGGCCTTGCCGATTGCTAAGTGCCTGGAGCTGGGGCTGGAGTACGAAAATTGCGATGTGCTTCTCTGGAGCGACGAAGAGATCTTTGCGCCGGGTCAGTACCCGTTGGAATCGCTGGAAGCAGAGGTGGCTAAGGCAGACTTTGGGGTAGTGCTAGCCGAGCCGGATGATCTGCGGCTTTCGCGTAATAAAGAGCATCATGTTCCGCGCGACAACGTTATCTTCGAACTTGGTTTCTTCATGTCTCGACTGGGGCGCGGACGCACCTTGCTTCTCCTCCCGCGCAACAAAGACGTGGAATTGCCCTCCGACTTCAAGGGGCTGACCCCCATCTCCTATGTCGCCCAGGGAGTGGCCAGCCAGCTCACTAAATCGCTTGCCCCGACGGTGACTCGGATTTCCCATGTCATCCAGGAGAAAGGGCTGCGGCGATCGCTGGTGGAGGCCACCTAGCCGATGGGCCGTCCAGCAAGGAGGAACCGGCAGTGAGTACGAGCGCAGGCGGTGCGCGCTCACTCGTTCACGGGGTTGGCATGAGCCACGGTGCAAGTGCGTCGGAGGGCTCATTATAAAGCTGGAAATCGGGAGGTTGGTGTCTCTCCGGATGCATCGTGATCACCTCGCCCCGGGCTTATGCGTTAATCAGTCTTCGAGGAGACGGGCAGCCGGGTTGGTTGTTGCTTCGCCGGCTTGAAAATACCCCACGACACTGGACACCGAGCGGTGCTCCGTCAGCTGCATGATCGCCGGCAGCGCCACGCCTTGGCGGCTGGCCTCGGTCACGAATCCCGACCGCAGGCTGTGCCCGCCAAAATCCCCCTCCAGCCCGGCCAGCCGCGCCCGCCGCTGCACGATCTCGCCCACCGCGGCCGGGGAGAGGGCAGGTCCGACCCGATTCTTCCAGAGCCGCCGGAAAATCGCCCCATCGGTGATCCCGGACGCCTCCAGCCAATTCTGCAGGGCGAGGGCGGCTCGATCCAGCACCGGCTTGTCTGGCGTCGAGGTCGCGGTGACGCCGGCCTGCTGGGTCTTGCTGTGCTCCAGCCGATAGATATAGCCCGCCTCGCCGACGCGGCGCAGGTCGCGCAAGTCGGCGGCGGCGATCTCGCTGCGTCGGCGCCCGCCACTGGCAAACCCGAAGCAGAGCAGGGCGCGGTCCCGAATTCCTTCCAGGCTGTCGTCGCAGGTGGCCAACATGGCCTCCAGCTCGGCCAGGGTGATCGCAGTCTTCTTGCGTGGGCGCTCGCCGCGCTTGACCGCGGCCCGCGCCGCGCGACTGAGTACGGTGCGGATCGCCGGCTGCTCGCAGGGATTGGCGGCATGTTTGAGCCGGTGTGCGGTGGATAGCACGGCAACGCGATGCCGCACCGTGGCCAGCGTCCATGGCCCAAGTTTGGCTTTCAGGCCGGCCACCACCAGGGCCTGATCGACGGCCGGCGGCAATTCCCAGGCCAATTCGCCCTCAGCTGACCGGCGCTGAACATGGTCGACCACGAACTGCAACACGGTGGCTTCGGGTACCGGCAAGGCCAGCTCGATGCCGTAGCGCGCCGCATGCCAGCCAGCCCAGTAGCGCAAAGCACTCGTGTAGCTGCGGGTGGTGTTCTCGGCCGCGGCTTCGGCCAGCAGCTCGCGGACCGCATCGGCAGCCTGTTGAGCCAGCTGTTCGGGCAGCGCCAGACTGGCAGCCGTCGCGGCGAGCACGGGAATAGTAGAATTATCTTTCATACTATGTAATGTACGCTACGAGAGGAGTGGCATACCCTCGATAATCATCACTTATCGCCAGTACGGAATCAACGGGGCAGGGCGCCCGCACAGGAGATAGCTCAATGGCTCGCGGAATCACGGAACTGGACGTGCACAGCGCCGCTGACGCGCTTGTCGCAAAGGGCGAGCGCCCGACGGTGGAGCGCGTTCGGGCGCACCTAGGTACGGGATCCCCGAACACGGTAACCCGCTTGCTGGAGACCTGGTGGCAAAGCCTCGGAAGTCGGTTGCACCCTGAGAGTCCAGGCGTGAAAGACGCTCCGGCTGTGGTGGGGAAGCTTGCCGGGCAATGGTGGGCGCTAGCGCTAGAACATGCGCGTGAGGCGGTCCTTGCTGAGTTCTCCGAGGTGCGCGAGGACCTTGCACTCAAACAAGAGGAGCTTCTTATCCGGTCCAAGGCGCTTGCAGGTGAGATGAGTGCTGTCCTTGCGAGGTCAGAGGCGGCAGTTGCTGCGGAACGCCTCGCATGCGCCCGGGCCACCGAATTGCAGCGATTGGTCGATCAGCTTCAACTGCAGGCTGCGGAACTGGCCGAGCAACGAACCGCCGCTATTCAGCGGCTTGAGCAAGTGGAGGACTCACGCCAGGCGCTCTACGACAGGCTCCAAGAGACTGAGAAATCAGCGAGATCTGAGCGCGAGAGTCTGGCTGCGCACGTCAGGTCTGTCGAAAACCGCGCATTGGGTGATCTTGATCGCGCTAGACAAGAGAGCAAAGTGTTGCAGGCGCAGCTAGCCAGCGCATTGAAAAGACATGCCTCGATTGAAGCAGAGATGCGGGGTAGCCTCGAAAAGGCACACTCAGCTACTGCGGCAGCACTACAGATGGTGGACAATCAGCGTGGCCGATCTGCAGCGCTAGAAGAGCAACTGGCCAAGCTCCAGAACTTGCCGGCGGATCTAGAGGCTGCCCTTAGACGAAGCCAGGTGACTTCCGGTCCACGGAAGACAAGCCCCAAGCAGCGAGCTAAGAAGAACTCATCCAAGGCCACAAACCAGGAACGCGGGCTTGCGTAGAGCTCAGCCAAGGCCATTAATTAGGAACACTATTGACGGCACTTTTGAGGGCACGTTCGCTCTAGTAGATGCCCCTGGGAAGGTTCCCGGGCTTACCATCAATACCTGCGAGCGTCAGACGTTTTGAAGGCTAGAGGCTCGCTACTTGAAACATCAGCCATCAAGAGATTTGCCACAACAAGGGCATTTTCCTCCAGCCAGATCTCGGGCTTCTGCTGCATTTTGGCGGTTGGCCAGCCGAACTGCCGCTACGGTGATGGAAACAACAAGCGCTACAACGACGCCGGCGACGATGATCATCTGGTGCAAGGTAGACAGGGAGTTCATTGCATTGCCCACTAGGAAGACCAAGACGATGTGGCACTACAATTCTAGTCCCCAGATCGAGAGAATTTGCAGGAAATTTAACCGTAGAAGCCCCAGATCTAACGCAGACTGAGGGCTGGATGGCTGCACTCTGCGGGCGAGATGGCTGCATTTGAACCCGGCGCACCCAGGCGATCCAAGGGCGGAACTTTGTTCAACCAGACAACTAGCACCCAGAAATTTCTGCGACGGCTTGCGGCGGCCCAAGAATGTCTGCCTTGCGAACCAGAATCTCTGCCTCAACGGGGCAGAATTGTCTGCTGACGAACAGCATGAGTGCTGTTCCACACGCCCTTATTACTTGTTGGGCAGAGGTCTATGATCACTTTCCCCGGATGCCCCAAGTGCAACGGTGAAATGGGCAACTTATCCGCGGCAGCCACGTGTTGGATTCCCAAGACGGGAGGAAAGACTTGATCCACAACCAGAACAGCTTGAGAATGCCAAATAGCATTTCGCATAATGTATATTATGTTAAACGCAGGCCGGTACTACCCGGGCCTGCTTAAGCTGGTGCTGGCATCGCTCTTGCCTCTCCGTGGTTTCAAGGACAAAGCGAGCATTGATGCATGTGCCAGTACCTGACCGGCCCCTTCGCGGGTTGGAGCGTCAGAGGCAATTACCTAGTCAGCCCTGACGGCGACCGCATGACACCCGAACGGATTGCCGGACTGGCATGGCGCGATCAGATGGAACTCAGAGTGGCCCGGTTCGCCTCCCGGCGCAAGGCCGAGGCCGGACAGCGAAAAGCCGGTCAGCGCCAGATTGGTCAAGGTTGTCGTTGTAGACCTGGGCGACTTCCGGGACCGGCACTTCGGGCGGTCTTAAGGCTAAGAGCGTCTCCGTCGGGGCGCCGCCCCTACACCCCGGCTAGAATGCGAGCAGGATGCAATCTAGGGGGATTCATGGACAGAGAACGGCAAGAGCCGACATTCAGCGCGCCGGACGTGACGGACCTTCAATTTCGCAGCGACCGGGTTCGTCATGTAGGCCGGCAGACCAGCGGCCCGCCTTGGGGACCAATCGTCGGGGGCGTCGTAGCCGCCATTCTCATCATCATGGGCTTGATCGAATGGAATGCCCGCAGGCAGGCAGCAGCGATTACGGCGGAGCTGACCCGACCCATGACGAAGGCCGAACAGGCAAAATTCGACGCAGACGTAGCGAAGCTCACCCGGGAAGCGGAGGCGGAAGCTAGGGCGTTCCGCCGATCGATGGAGCAGGCGTTAGACACAATGCCCGCTTACGCAGCACCCAATCCGCTGCGCGCTGGCGAACAGTGCATGAGCGGAAAAAGGCTACAGCGGATTGAGGGTGGCTGGCGGGATGTACCATACGACCCATGCTAGCTGCCGTCGTACCGATTCTGCGGGCTCGACCGAGCGAGTTGTCGCGCTGAATACGCTTTGGCTCTGCTCTCATGTGTGAAGCGTCAACCTAAGTCTGTTCTGCAATCTTTCTGGTAACCGCGTTTGGCTCAGCAGAATCTACTCTTAGCAAGTAACCTAAATGTCTGTTTTGGCTCAGGGACTGCCCTTCCCTACCCTCGATGAATATCCTAATCCCCTTCCCCGCCCGTTTCCGCTATCGGCCAGAAGCGGACATCCGCCCCACCCCCGATAAACATCCCTAACCCTAATGTCGGTTAGCCGATACCCTGCCCTACTCGTTGGGTCCAAGGCAGCACTGACTGTCCGGTGCTGGGAGCGCGGCCCGCTCCAGCTGGACCTTGCAGCCGACGGCGGCACATCCCGCCTTGCCTCAGATTCGCGCCTCACTGATCTGCCCTGTTAAAGGGCAGATCAGTATCGGGGCCACGTAAGCAGCCCTATCGCGCCCTTGGAATCCAAGGAACAGAGGGCATACACTAGCCAAGGCGCCCGCCTTGCTTGCACACGAGCAAAAACAGGCCTCATCCCCTTGTCGACTCTTCTTCTGGCCAGCTGCCGGGGATTTAAACGTGTGCGCCTGACCTGGATCTGCTTGGCCACTGAGGACGAGTCATGAAGATCAAGCAATATGCGTTTCTTGCCCATGAGCACCTTCGGATGCAGGGCGTTTCGACACTAACCCGCAGCCAAGTCCACGAACTGTTGGCGGCCGCCTCCGGCTTCTCGACTCATGCCGCGTTCCATCACCAGGCCGCGTGGTGCGATGTGCCTTGGCGCGATACAGACCTTATCCCGGATGGGGAGGGCATTGTTCGGCGGGCTCTGAACTTCGGGTTGTCACCCGGGGAGGCCGAACGGGCAGTCCAAGGTCTGGTCAGCTTCCTCGGCTCATCTGGATACGCACCGGTGCGTTTTGAGGAGCTGATTGCCGCGCTTACGGCCGACGAAGACGCGTGGCCGGGTACTGACGAGGCAGGGTCGGATGTCGTTTCCGAGTGGGTCTCGGCGAAGGTGGTCAGCCGCATGCATCTAGGGCTTGATGCGCTGTTTGGCGAACTCCCCCTGCTGCTCGAAGGATTGGAGGCGGCAACGACGCGTGGCATTTCCGCGGCACACCTCGCGACCTCTTACATGCTCGAGCCGTATGGGGGCCTGCCAGAAGAAGATGATCACCGCTTTGGTCGCGAACTTCGTGGGCGTGGGCAGTGGTCGACCGAGCCAGTCGGCTTCGCCGATATTGACGCAGACACAGCAAGTTCGTTCGTTAAAGTGGTGGCCAAGCATCGTTACCACCTCCTCGCTGCGGCACGAAGCGGGGACAGGCGCGCGATGCTCCTCACCGCGAAGCGATACGGTGATCCGGGAGCGCTCGAGCTTGAGCCTTCGAATGAAATGGATCCGTACGACATGGCTGACTTGGCCGATACACATGGTCGACCCGAGCTGGCCCATCAATGGCTGACCGTGCTTGCACGCGAGGGGGATGTATCGGCCATGCGCGAGCTCATAGAAGACCGTAGCGAGACACCGTTCCGCGCGTGGGTTTGGATGCATCTCTCGCGCATGCTGGGCATGGACCTGAGCCGGGACCGGCATGAAGCAATAAACGAAGACGGTACTCCGTATGACGACGATGTAGGCGGGCCAGCGTATGTCGGTGGCGTAGACGGAATCCGATTGCCGCCGCTTGGGGCCGAGGATTGCAGCCGCGCCGAAGGAGAAGCTGCTCAGCTGTTCGCCGTCATTGAAGAGAACTACGAACTGGATTGATCATTTGCGATCCTGGGCGGGCGCCCACCAAGGGGCTCGCCCTGACTCTCTCATCTACACGCGCGAAGCAGGTGCAGGCTTCAGCATCCGAGATACTTGAACCAAGATTGACGCAGGTGCTCGCTCAGCATTAACTGTCATGCCTTTCACCATTTGGTAAGCAATGAAGATCGCTCTGTTCCAGCTCCATGCGCACGACGTTGAGGCCTGCGCCAGGACCGGCGTGCCTGCCGATCTTCTAGAGAAACTGCTCAGCATGGCGGTAGAACAGAACGCCGACCTGGCGGTGTTCCCTGAGGGATTTCCGTTCATGGTAGCCGATGGGTCAGTCTCGCCATCGCTCGACGAAGCTATATCCATCCTGCAGAGAATCCCGCCGCACTCAATGGCGTTCATCGTCGGCGGATACGTCACAGAAGGCGCCTGCCAGCGAAATGCCAGTTTCCTTGTGCACGAAGGGCAGGTGCACGCACCGTATTTCAAGCGCGTTCGATGGCAGGACGAGCCCTTCGAGTCCGGCACCAGTTTGCTGCGATGGGACTGGAACGGACACCAGGTCATACCGCTGATCTGTGCCGACATCTGCGTGCCATGGAATGAACCTGATGGCCGCGCGGCGCAGATGCTGGGGGAGGCTGCCGCACTGGGTGCCGGCCCTTCGTGCCCGATCATCGTCAGCACGTTTGGTGCCGATCTGCGCACACCGTATTGGACCAACCCGTTGCGTGCATGGTCACGCGCCTGCAACGCGCCGGTTCTGGTCTCGGCCATTGCAGGGCGGAGTGCCGCCACGTTCACGGAGGGCGGTAGCCAGCGTCATTACGGTGGCGGCGGCAGTGGGATGTACTGGTTCGAGGAGGGGCAGGATCATGCGTGGCCTCTCGCCGATGACAGCAAGGCGGCAGGAATGTACCTCGTGGACACGCTTGAGCCCGAGAGCCGTTGGCTGCCGCTGCACCATTGAGCTTGTAAGTTCGGCGGTCCGTTTCAGGCCAGAAGCGGACCACGACCTACCCCCCGATAACGCCCCCTAATCTTTCCACCTCGTTCCGGTTCCACACTCTCGTCACTCATTCCATCGCGAGAGCTCGGCTTACTTCCCCGCCGTCGATCCCCGCATCACGTATCTTCCCGTCATCACCAGTCTGCGCACCGGCAGTTCGGGGGTGCGCAGGCGCTCGAGCAACAGCGACATCGCTGCTCGCCCCATCTCTTCGACCGGCTGTTCCACCACGGTGATACCCGGTTCGACCAGTTCGGTCCAACGTTCGTTGTCGAATCCTGCCAATGCCAGCGCTCCTGGAATCGTCAGTTCCGCACTGCGTGCCGCCTTCAGTGCACCCATCAGTAGCAGGCTGTTGCTGGCGACCAGCGCGTCAGGCCGCGACGGGCTCGCCAGCCACTGGCTGGTCGTGGCGATGGCAGCTTCCGCCGTGGGCTCGACTTCCCGGTAGTCCGGCTCCAATCCGTGTGCGCGCATCGCAGAGAGATAGCCATCGCGGCGCTCGGCGGCGGTGGTGCTGGTACTGCCGAACAGACCGCCGATGCGGCGATAGCCGCGTTCGACCAGGTGCTCGATCAGCCCGGCCATCGCCGCCGGGTTATCAAGCACCACGCTGTCGATCGCCCCGCCGGGCACGGCGCGATCCACCAGCACGGTGGGATGGTCCAGCGTCAGCCGCTCCAACCGGCCCAGCGTGGTCCGGGTCGGCGCGAAGATCAGCCCGCTGATCCGCTCTTCCTGCATCAGCTGCAGGTACAGCGCCTCACGCTCGGGGTCCTCGTCGGTGTTGCAGAGGGTGACACGCAAACCTTCGCGATAGGCGACCTCCTCCACCGCGCGGATCAGCGCCGTGAAGAACGGGTTGCGGATGTCTGCCACGATCACCCCGATGATGCCGGTATGCCGGGAACGCAGCCGCCGCGCCTGCAGGTTGGGGCGATAGCCTGTCTGGCGGATCGCCACCTCGACCCGGCCGCGCACCTCCTCGCTGACCGGGCCGCCACTCAGCGCCCGCGACACCGTGGATTTGGACACGCCTGCCACGCGCGCGACGTCATTGATGCTGATGCTCATTGGAAACGTTCCCGGAAAGTGGCGCTATTTCTGGCCAAGCGGCCCTGCCATGCCATGCTAACCGCAAACAAGCAGTGCACTTTTGTGCAGTGCACATTGAACTTTGAAGTGGGAACGTTCCCAATACCTACCAGCACACCGCTCCTGGAGCCTGCCTTGCCTTCCCTGCCCCCCACCTCCCCCGTCAGCCGGGAATTGATCCGCCTGGGCGTACGGGCCCGCGACAAGGCCGACGCCATCGCCCAAGCGGCGCAGATGCTGGTGGCCGCCGGCTGCGTCGCCCCTGGCTACGAGGCCAGCATGGGCCGTCGCGAGCAGCTGGCAGATACTTTCCTCGGACACGGCGTGGCAATTCCGCACGGCCTTGGCGAAGACCGCCACCTGGTTCGTCGTGACGGCATCGCGGTGCTGCAGGTGCCGGAGGGCGTGGAATGGAACCCGGGCCAGGTCACCAGGCTGGTGGTCGGCATCGCCGCCCAGTCCGATACCCACATCACCCTGCTGCGCCGACTGACCCGGCTGATCCAGGATGAGGCCACGCTGAATCGCATGTTCAGCACCAGCGACGCGAGCGAGATCGTAGCGGCGCTGGCCGGCGACGTGGCGATCACCGTTGCCGGTGCGCCGGCAGCCGACCTGGCCGAACGTTTCGACTGGACCATTGCCTACCCCAACGGCCTGCATGCCCGCCCCGCCACGCGCTGGGCCGAGACCGCGCGCAGCTTCGCGGCCCGCGCCCAGGTACGTGCGGGTGATCAGGCGGCTGATGCCAAAAGCCTGGTCGCGCTGCTGCAACTCGGTCTGCGCCATGGCGACGCGGTCAGTGTGTCTGCCGAAGGGAGCGATGCGCCCGCGCTGCTGGCGGCGCTGCGCAAGGTCATGGAGGGGCTGGTGGCCCAGGAAAAAGCCGATGCGGAGCGCGCAGCGCAGCGCAAGGCTACGCCGGTCGCTGGCTGGAATCCGCCTGAAGTGCAGGCGGCGATCGTCGGCATCGGCGCCAGCCCCGGGCTGGCCATCGGCCCGGTGCATGTACTGGCCAGCGCGCATGCCGAAGTCGCCGACCACCCCGCCCCGCTCGGCGAAGGCGGGGCGCGCCTGCAGGATGCGCTCGGCCGTACCCGCCAGCAGCTGGCCGCGCTGCAGGACGACACCCAGCGCCGCCTCGGCGCCTCCGATGCGGCAATCTTCAAGGCACAGGCCGCGCTGCTCGACGACACCGATCTGATTACCCGAACCTGCCAGCTGATGGTCGAAGGCCATGGCGTGGCGTGGTCGTGGCATCAGGCAATCGAACAGATCGCCTGCGGGCTGGCGGCGCTGGGCAACCCGGTACTGGCCGGGCGCGCGGCCGACCTGCGTGACGTTGGCCGGCGCGTCCTGGCCCAGCTCGACCCGTCTGCGGCCGGCGGCGGCCTTGATGACCTGCCGGCGCAACCGTGCATCCTGATCGCGGCCGATCTGTCGCCATCGGATACCGCCAACCTCGACACCCGCCGCGTGCTCGGCCTCGCCACTGCACAGGGCGGGCCAACCTCGCACACCGCGATCCTCTCGCGCACGCTGGGGCTGCCGGCGCTGGTGGCCGGTGGCAAGGAACTGCTCGCGATCAGCGCAGGCAGCGAGGCGATCATCGACGGCAGCAGTGGTCGGCTCTATTTGTCTCCATCCCCGGCCGACCTGTCCTCGGCACGCGCCTGGATCGCCGAACAGCAGCAGATCCGCGAACGCGAAGCGGCGCAACGCGCGCAGCCTGCGCAGACCCCCGATGGCCACCGCATCGACATCGGCGCCAACGTCAACCTGCCCGAGCAGGTGCCGCTGGCGCTTGAACAGGGCGCGGAAGGCGTCGGCCTGATGCGCACCGAGTTCCTGTTCCTCGAACGCGGCAGCACGCCAAGCGAGGACGAACAGTACGCCACCTATGTGGCCATGGCGAAGGCGCTGGACGGCCGCCCGCTGATCGTACGCGCGCTCGACATCGGCGGCGACAAGCAGGTGGCCCACCTGGAACTGCCGCACGAGGAGAATCCGTTCCTTGGCGTGCGTGGTGCGCGCCTGCTGCTGCGCCGCCCGGACCTGCTGGAGCCGCAGCTACGTGCGCTGTACCGCGCGGCGAAGGACGGTGCGCGGCTGTCGATCATGTTCCCGATGATCACCTCGGTGCCCGAGCTGATCACATTGCGCGCCATCTGCGAGCGCTTGCGCACCGAGCTTGATGCGCCGGAAGTACCGGTCGGCATCATGATCGAAGTGCCGGCCGCCGCTGCGCAGAGCGACGTGCTGGCACGCCACGCCGACTTCTTCTCGATCGGCACCAATGACCTGACCCAGTACGTTCTGGCGATCGACCGCCAGAACCCGGAACTCGCCGCCGAGGCCGACAGTCTGCACCCGGCAGTGCTGCGCGCGATCCGCGCCACCGTCGAGGGCGCGCGCGCGCACGGACGCTGGGTCGGCGTCTGTGGCGGTCTGGCCGGCGATCCGTTCGGTGCGGGGCTGCTGGCCGGTCTTGGCGTGGACGAACTATCCATGACCCCGAACGATATCCCGGCGGTGAAGGCGCGCCTGCGCAGCACCGCGCTTGCCGATCTGCGGGCATTGGCCAGTACAGCACTGGACTGCGAAACCGCCGAGCAGGTGCGTGCCCTGGACGGAGCGCGGACATGAGTGCCCACGCCGTCACCATCACCCTGAACCCGGCGATCGACCAGACCGTGCGGCTGGCGCGCCTGCAACCGGGCCACGTGCACCGCGCCCGCAGCAGCCGTGACGACGCTGGCGGCAAGGGCATCAACGTTGCCGCCTGCCTGGCCGACTGGGGCGTGCCGACGACCGCCCTGGGCGTGCTCGGCGACGGTAACGACGGCGTGTTCCGCACGCTGTTCTCGGCTCGTGGCATCGCCGACGGCTGCGTGCGCGTACCGGGCCGGACCCGCACCAACATCAAACTGGTGGAAGAAGACAGCAGCGAGACCACCGACATCAATCTGCCTGGCCTGCCGCTGGGCAGCGCCGATCTGGACGCGGTGTCCCGTGCGCTGGCCGACCTGCTTGCACCAGACCTGCCGGTGGTGCTGTCCGGCAGCCTGCCCTCGGGGCTGCCGGCCGATGCGTGGGCGCGACTGCAGGCGCAGGCCGTCGCCGCTGGCGCGCGCGTGCTGCTGGATACCAGCGGCGACGCGCTTGTTGCCGCCTTGGGCGGCATGCAGGGCGCACTGCCTTACGCGGCCAAGCCCAATCGCCACGAGCTTGAGACGTGGGTCGGCAGGCCGCTGCCCGATCGCAGTGCTCTGCGGGTGGCCGGCCAGCGCCTGATCGAACGCGGGGTCGCGCTGGTGGCGATCTCAATGGGCACCGACGGTGCGTTGTTCATCGATCGCAGTGGCGCAGTGGTCGCGCGACCGGCGCGGTTGGCCCAGGGCAGCTCGGTCGGCGCGGGTGACGCCATGGTTGCCGGTATCGCCGCCGCACTGCTGGAACCAGCCTTCAACCTGGCCAACTGCGCCCGACTGGCGACAGCGTTCTCGATGAGCCGGCTGGAAAGCGGGGATGCGCGACAGCTGGATCCGGCGCAGGTGCGCGAGTGGACCGGCGATGTACTGATCGAGCGGTTGGATTGAAACCACCGCCGGAGTGACTGCTGGTGGCCGTGGGCCATCGGCGGTATCTCCTGCAAGCACGAACCCGAAGAATTCCAGGAGTTTCCATGCACCCTTCCATCGTCGTCATCGCCGCAGGCGAACGCAGCATTGAGGCGGTTCTCGCCGCAGAAGCGCTGCGCCGCGCTGCCCGCCAGCGTGGGCTCGAACTGGTGATCGAAATCCGCAGCGACCAGGGCGTGACCGACGCCTTGCCCGCCGCACATGCCGCCGCCGCGACACAGCTGCTGTTGGTGGGCGACGGCGAGGCCGACACGGCCCGCTTCGGCAATGCCGGCATCGTGCGCGCCAGCCTCGGTGAAGTGCTGGACGACCCGCTCGCCGCACTGGCGCCGTTGGCTGTCGCGGCGGCGAGCACTTCCACTGCGAACGCCGGCAAGCACATCGTCGCCGTTACCTCCTGCCCCACCGGCATCGCCCACACCTTCATGGCGGCCGAGGGCCTGCAGCAGGCCGCCAAGGCGTTGGGCCACGTGATCCGGGTGGAAACCCAGGGCTCGGTGGGCGCACAGGATGCGTTGAGTGACGAGGAAATCGCCGCCGCCGACCTGGTGCTGATCGCTGCCGACCGCGAAGTCGATCTGTCGCGCTTCGCCGGCAAGCGGCTGTTCAAAAGCGGTACCAAGCCGGCGATCAACGACGGCCAGAACCTGATCCGCAAGGCGATGGCCGAGGCCGGCGTGCAGGCCGGTGCGGTCGCTGCCGGCCGCACAACCGAAAAGACCAAGGCCACCGGCCCCTACAAGCACCTGATGACCGGCGTGTCGTTCATGCTGCCGTTCGTCACCGCCGGCGGCCTGCTGATCGCACTGGCGTTCGCACTCGG
>Ga0247813_10000278_pt1 | contig 56872 bp, 50 predicted proteins | sample UWRJL169409C1_FD_180719 | JGI IMG/M metagenome (GOLD analysis project Ga0247813, IMG submission 180719) | Plant litter microbial communities from Arlington Agricultural Research Station in Wisconsin, United States - UWRJ-L169-409C-1 | ecosystem: Environmental > Terrestrial > Plant litter >... | reverse complement strand
AAGTCGGGGCCAAGGCGCGCCTGGCCGGCGGCCTGCTGACGGCGGCGGTGTTCACGACGCGCACGCAGGACGAGATCGTCACTGCCACCAACAGCGGCGGGCGCACCACGTTCCAGAACGCGGGCCACACGCGCCGCGACGGCATGGAAATCGGCTGGCAGCACGAAAGCGCCGGCTACTGGCGCACCGAACTCGCCTACACCTGGCTGGACGCGCGCTACCGCGACAGCTTCTGCGCCGTGCCCTGCGCGGCCGGCGCCGCGGTGCCGGCCGACAACCGCATTCCCGGCATCGCGCAGAACGCGATGTTCGTGGCTTATGGCTGGGTGCCGCCGGAAGGCTGGCGCGCTGGCGCCGAGCTGCGCGCGCTGGGCCGCATCCAGGCCAACGACCTGAACACGGCCAGGGCGCCGGGCTACGCGGTCGCTGCCTTGCACGTGGGCTATGTCAAGCGCTGGGAGGGCTGGGAGCTCAGTGCCTTTGCGCGCGTCGACAACCTGTTCGACCGTGGCTACATCGGCTCGGTCATCGTCAACGAAGGCAACCAGCGTTATTACGAGCCGGCCCCGGGCCGCAATTGGACAGTCGGGTTGGGCGGCAGCTACCGGTTCTGATCCACCGTGTCCGGCGGTGCGATACCGACGCCCAGCAGCCGCTCGAGCAGCGCCGGCTCGTCCACCAGCGCCGCGCTCGGCCCTGCATGCACGACGGTGCCGCGCTCCAGGACGATGGCCTGGTGCGTCATCTCCAGCGCCAGCACCGGATGCTGCTCGACCACGATCGACGCCAGGCCTTCGCTGTCGCACAGCCGGCGGATCGAGGCAGCCAGTTCTTCCACGATGATGGGCGCCAGGCCTTCCATGGGTTCGTCGAGCAGCAGCAGCTTCGGGTTGGTCATGAGCGCCCGGCCGATGGCCAGCATCTGCTGCTCGCCGCCCGACAGCTGGTTGCCGTAGTTGCGCCGGCGTTCGGCCAGGCGTGGAAAGAATTCGTAAACGCGCGGCAGGCTCCATGCGCCCGGCCGGGCGATCACCGTGAGGTTCTCCTCGACCGTGAGCGACGCAAACACTTCGCGCTCCTGCGGCACCCAGCCCAGGCCGGCGCGCACGCGCCGGTGCGACGGCCAGGCCACGATGTCGTGGCCGCACCAGCGCACGGCGCCGCGCATCACGCGCGTATTGCCCATCAGCGTTTCCAGCAATGTGGTCTTGCCCACGCCGTTGCGCCCGAGCACCGCCAGGCTCTGGCCCTGCGCCAGCGAGAAGCTCAGTCGGTCGAGCACCACGGCCTGGCCGTAGCCCGCCACCACGCCGTCGAAGGCCAGCATCTCAGACATGGGCGACACCTCCCGTGGCGGCATGGCGCCGGGCATGGCCCTGGCCCAGGTAGACCTCGCGCACGCGCGGGTCGCTGCCGATTTCAGCGGGCGTGCCTTCGGTCAGGATCTGGCCGGCCACCAGCACCGAGATGCGGCGCGCGAAGCGGAACACCAGGTTCATGTCGTGCTCGATGAAGAGCACGCTGATGTCTTGCGGCAGCGCAGCGATCACCTCGAACAGCTCGCCGCTCTCGTCCTCCGGTACGCCGGCGGCGGGCTCGTCGAGCAGCAGGATGCGCGGGCGGGCGGCCAGCGCCAGGGCGATCTCCAGCAGCCGCTGCTTGCCGTAGGCCAGCTCGGCCACGGGCACGTCCGCCAGGGCGTCGAGCTTCAGGCGGCCCAGCAGCGCATGCGCCTCTTCGTACACGGCGGCGTGGCGGGTCAGCGGCCGCCAGAACACGGCGCCCAGGCCCTCGCGTTCGCTGATCGCCAGCACCACCGACAGCAGCGGCGTAAGGCTGGGAAAGAGCGTGTTGATCTGGAAGGTGCGCGCCAGCCCCATGCGAGCGCGCCGGTCGGCCGGCAAGCGCGTGATGTCGCGGTTGCCCAGCGTGATCGTGCCGCTCGTGGGCCTGAGCACGCCGGTGAGCAGGTTGATCAGCGTGGTTTTGCCCGCGCCGTTGGGCCCGATCAGCGCCTGGCGGGCGCCGGGCTCCAGCGTCAGGCTGACGTCGTGCACCGCGCGGAAAGCGCCGAACGCCACGCCCAGGCCCTGTGTTCGCAACGCGTCGCCGTTCATCGTGCGCTCCCGATCTTCACCAGGCGCGACAGCGCGCCCATGATGCCGCCGCGGCCCAGCATCACGGCCGCGATCAGGAAGATGCCGAGCCAGAACATCCAGTACTGCGGGTTCATGTCGGCGAACAGGTCGTGCACCAGCATGTAGACGATGGCGCCGATCAGCCCACCGTACAGCCGGCCGGTGCCGCCCAGCACGAGGATGATCAGCACTTCGGCCGAGCGGTTGAACCCGATCGACTCGATGCCCACGAACTGCGTGGTCTGCGCCAGCAGCGCGCCGGCCACACCGGCCACCCCGGCCGACAACGCGTAGGCGAGGCGCAGCCGCGCCGCCACCGGTGAGCCGATGGCCAGCATGCGCTTGCGGCTGTCGTGGATGCCGCGCAGCGTGAGCCCGAAGGGTGAGCGCAGCACGAGCCGCACCGCCAGGAACATGACGAGCACCATGGCGTAGGCGTAGACGAAGGCCGTGCGGCCATACAGGTCGAAGTCGAACAGGCCGAGCACCGGCGCGATGACCATGCCCTGCAATCCGTCGGTGCCGCCTGTGATGCCCGACAGCCGGTTGGCCAGTTCGGCCAGCAGCACGCACACGCCGATGGTGATCATGAGCCGCGTCAGGTCGGCGCCACGCACCACCAGGTAGCTCAGCACGTAGCCCAGCGCCACGCACACGAGCAGCGCGACCAGCAACCCGCTGAAGGGTTCGCTCCAGCCGTGTTTGGCAAGCAGGCCTGCCGCATAGGCACCGGCGCCGAAGAAGGCCGCATGGCCGACGGTGAGGATGCCGGCGTAGCCGAGTGCCATGTCCAGCGACACGGCGAACAGGCCGAAGATCATGATCTGGCTCATCAGCGTAAGCTTGTCTGGCAGCAGGAAGAAGCTCGACGCGAGCAGGAGCCAGAAGGCGATTTCAGCGACACGCAGCCGGGCGGGGGAGACGACGAAGGGCTTCATGCGGCGATCCCCTTGCGCGGGACGATGCCGTTCGGCCGCACCAGCAGCATGACGATCATGACGACGTAGATCAGGAAGGCGCCTGCTTCGGGCAGGTAGTACTTGCCGGCCACGTCGACGATGCCCACCAGCAGCGCTGCGATGAACGGACCGGTGACGGTCCCCGCGCCGCCCACGCAGACGACCATGAGGAAGTAGACCAGGTACTTGAGCGGGAACGAGGGTTCGAGCCCGAGCATGCCCAGGCTCAGCGCGCCGCCCAGGCCCGCCAGGCCGCAGCCCAGCGAGAAGGTCAGGAAGAACAGCCGCTGCACGTGGATGCCGGTGCCGCGCGCCACGCGCTGGTTGTCGACCGCCGCGCGCACCATGGCGCCGTAGCGTGTCTTGCCGAGCACCAGCAGCAGCGCAGCCAGCACCCCCACGCCGCAGACGATGAGGAACAGCCGGTAGCGGCCCACTTCCACGCCCAGCAGCAGCACGCGACCGTCGAGCAGCGGCGGCAGCTGGAAGGGCTGCATCGACGGCCCGAAGAAGTAGGTGAACACGGCCACCGACACGAAGACGATGCCGATCGACAGCAGCACTTGGTCGAGCGGATGCGCGCGGTAGAGCCGGCGGTAGAACAGCAGTTCGAGCACCGCACCCACCAGCGCGGCGCACACGAAGGCAGCGATCAACGACGCAGAGAAACCCAGCCCGAAGCGGTTCATCAGCACACTCGCGGCATAGCCGCCCACCATGGCGAAGCTGCCATGCGCGAGGTTGACGAAGTTCATCAGGCCCATCGTGATGGACAGGCCCACCCCGATGAGGAACAGGAGCATGCCGTAGGCCACCCCGTCGAAGATCACGATGCCCATGGCCTTACTTGGCTTCCTTGGCCGGGTCCTTCACCTTGTCGAACTTGTCGAACTCCACGTTCACCAGTTCGGACTTCACGCGCTCGGTCCTGCGGATGTACACGGTCTGCACGATGTCGCGGGTCACCGGGTCGATCTCGATCGGACCGCGCGGGCTCTCGAAGGCCAGGCCCTTGAGCGCGTCCATGAACTTGTCACCCGACAGGTCGCCGCGGGTCTTGGCCAGCGCCAGGTCGATGGCCGCCATCGTGTCGTAGGCCGTCACGGCGAAGTAGCTCGGGCGCAGCTTGGTGCCGAACTCGGTGGCGAAGTCTTTCACGAACTTCTGGTTCTTGGGCGAGGGGTGCGCATAGGAATAGTGGTGGCTCGTGACCAGGCCGAGCGCCACGTCGCCGGTGGCGTCGAGGTAGCTGTCGTCGGTGGCTTCACCCGTGGCGTAGAGCTTGATGCCGGCCTCGTCCATGCCGCGCTCCTTCCAGACTTTCAGGAAGGCCGGCGGCATCACGCCCGAAGGAAAGAAGAAGAACACCGATTCGGGCTTCACGTCCTTGATCTTCTGCACGTAGGCCGAGAAGTCGGGGTTGTTCATGGGCGTGCGCACTTCGCCGACCACCTTGCCGCCCGCAGCCGTGAAGGCTTTCTTGAAGGCGGTCTCGGCGTCGACGCCCGAGGCGTAGTCGGCCACCACGGTGTAGGCCTCCTTCACGCCCTGCTTGGCCATCCAGCGGGCCATCGGGTCGGTCACCTGCTGCACCGTGAACGACAGCCGCGCCACATAGGGCGAGCTGGTGGTGATGGCCGACGAGGCCGCGTTCATCACCAGCGTGGGGATCTTCGCCTGCGTGGCGATGGCGCCGACCGCGTAGGCATTGGGGCTGAAGTCCAGGCCGGTGAGGATGCCGACCTTGTCGCGCACGATGAGCTCCTGCGCGATGCGCTTGGCCGCGTCGGGCGCAGGGCCGGCCGTGTCCTTCTTGATGATCTCGACGGGACGCCCGGCGATCTTGCCGCCGTGCTCCTTCAGGTACAGCGCCACGCCTGCGTCGAACTGGCGGCCGTAGTCGGCGTAGGGGCCCGAATAGGTGGCGATCATGCCGATGCGCAGCGGCTCGTCGGCAGCCTGCACTGCACCTGCGCCCAGCGCGGCGAGGCCGGCGAGCGTGAGGGTGGCCAGGGCGGTTCTCTTGTTCATCTTCATCATCGTCGTCGTCATCGTGGAGCTCCGGAAGGATAGATAGAAAAAGGGTGCAGACGGACCGCGGGGCGTGCCGAACTTCGGGAGCTGAACGTCTCAGCTCTGCGTGGCGGGAATGCGCACGGTGAGGCCGTCGAGCTCGGCGACCATCGTGAGCTGGCAGCTCAGCCGGCTGCCCGGCAGGCGGCCGGCGGCCACCGCGTCGAGCAGTTCGTCTTCCATGGCGTCGGGCGGCGGCAGGCGGTCGACGAAGGCGTCTTCGACGTACACGTGGCAGGTGGCGCAGGCGCAGCTGCCGCCGCATTCGGCATCGATGCCGCGCACGTTGTTGTGGATGGCGGCCTCCATCACGCTGGCGCCGGCCTTGGCCGCGACGGTGCGGGTGCTGCCGTCCTTGAGGATGTAGTGGATCGTGGGCATGAAGGTGGGGATGAAGCTCAGAACATGTCGAAGTATTCGCGGTGTTCCCACTCGGTCACTTCGAGATTGAAGCGGGCGATCTCCGCTTCCTTGATGTGGCAGAGGTAGTCGACGAAGGTCTTGCCCATCTGCTCGTTGAGCATGGCGTCGTCGCGCAGGCAGGCAAGCGCATCGCCCAGCGAGCGAGGCAACTGCGGCGCGGGCGTGTCGTAGGGCGCATCGGCCGACGGGCCCGGGTCGATGCCGCGGCGCATGCCGTCCAACCCCGAGAACAGCTGCGAGGCGAGGTACAGGTACGGGTTGGCCGTCGGCTCGCCCACGCGGTTTTCGATGCGCGTCGCGTTCTGGCCGATGCCGCCGAGCACCCGCAGCATGGCGCCGCGATTGTCCCGCGCCCAGATGGCGCGGTCGGGCGCCAGCGAGAACGGTCGGTAGCGGCGGTAGCCGTTGAGGGTCGGGCTGGCCAGCGCGGCCGCGCCGCAGGCGTGTTCCTTCAGGCCGCCCAGGTAATGCAGGCCGATCTCGCTGAGGTCCTGGCCTTCGGCCTGCGGCATGAAGGCATTCACGCCATCGGCCTTGCGACGCAACGACTGGTGCAGGTGCCAGCCGCTGGACATCACGTTCGGGATCTTCGGGCGGCACATGAAGGTGGCGTGGTAGCCGTTGCGCTGGCAGATCTGCTTGATGGCGCTGCGCAGCAGCACCATGGTGTCGGCCGGCAGCACGCCCGCTGTCGGGCCGAAGGTCAGTTCGAACTGGCTCGGGCCGTACTCGATTTCGAGCGAGCGCAGCGGCAGGCCGAGCGCGATCAGGTTCGAGCGCAGCAGCTCCATCACCGCATCCACGCGGTCGTAGCGCAGCTCGGTGAGGTACTGGTGACCGTGCGACAACAGCGACACGCGCGGCGGCTCGCCCGGCTGGCCGGAATCGCCCAGGCCCATGCGTGCCTCGTCGAGCTTGAAGACGTGGAACTCCACCTCCAGTCCGGCGATGAAGTCCAGGCCCAGCTCGTCGAGTTGCCCGACGGCGCGCTGCAGGATCTGCCGCGTGGCGTAGGGGCAGGGCCGGCCGTCGACCATGTAGGCGTCGCACAGCACCCAGCCGCTGCGCGGCGCCCAGGGCAGCACCTTGAAGGTGGCCGGATCGGCCACGACCGTGAAGTCGGCGCCGCCCTGGAAGCCCTCGATGGCAAAGCCACCGCCGGCCGTGAACACCGGGAAGACGGTCTTGTGCGACGTGTCCTTGGCCAGCAGCGTCGAGGTCAGGTTGACGCCGTCCCACAGCGCGGCCCGCGCCTCGCTGGCGACCAGCGTCTTGCCGCGCAGCAGGCCGTGCTGGTCGGGCCAGGCGAAGCGCAGCACGTCGATCTCGCCCGCATCGATGCGGCGCACCAGTTCGCGGGCCTGTCTCTGCTGGTCGTCGGACCAGAGGCCGTGGCGGTCTACGAAGGATGTCATGGCTTGGCGATCGTGGTGCATCAGGCGGCCGCGAGCCGGGCCGCGGCCCAGTCGGACTTCAGGCGTCGCGCGAGGTCGGCGCTCTGCCAGTAGCTGTCGGTGCTGCCCGGCTCGCCGATGCCGTCGATCGACGGCGGGCCGGTGAACGTGCCGGCTTGTGCCTCGTCGATGAGCATGGGCGCCGATTCGCCGGCCAGCGTGCTTTCGATGGCCTTCACCAGCAACCGGCGATACGCGATGATGCCCTTGTCGGTGGTGCCCAGGTGCTCGCGCGTGCGGTCCTGGATGGGGCCCTGCGACTCGACGGCCCACTGGTCGTGGACGTTGATGTCGTCGCCCATGCCGGTGTAGGTCTGCGTGCGTTGCTCCTGCACGCTGTAGCCGTAGTCGTTGCGCTTGTTCCGGCGCGAGGTGTAGTGGGGCAGTTCATAGAGCTTCAGGCGCTGGTCGCGCATCTGCTGCTTGTCGACGGGGCCGGTGAAGCTCGTGAAGATCGCATACCAGTAGCAATGCGTGTCGTCGACCGGCACGTGCCATTGCGAAATGGTCATCTCGGCGCTCATCGGGATCACGAAGGCTTGCGGGAAAACCACGTTGGTCACGCGCACGTGCGTCTGGGTTTCCGACAACTTTCTCAGCGCGGTCAGGCGCAGGCCGTAGTCGGTGCCGGCCACCTGGATGTCCGGGCAGTCGTATTCGCGCAGCACCTGCGTGATGGCCATGTTGGAGTCGGCGGACGCACCGCGAAACTGCTTGCCGTAGCTCTCGGAGGTGTCTTCGTCTTCGAAGAAGCGGTGCAGGAAGGACGCGTGCGCGGGGTCGATGCCGACTTCCAGCGCCTGCAGCCAGTTGCATTCGAACAGGCCCTTGAACGCGAAGGTGTGCGAGTCGGGGGCAACGAAGCAGTCGAATTCCGGAAAAGCCGGCGGCTCGCCCTCGCCGATGTACGTGAAGATGGTGCCGGCACGCTCCACCACCGGATAGGCCGCCTGCTTGATGCGCGTGCACAGCTTGCTGCCGGCCGGCTCGGCGGGCGTTTCGAGGCAGTTGCCGCGGGCGTCGAACAACCAGCCGTGGAAAGGACAGCGCAGGCCACCGCTCTCCAACCTGCCGAAGGCGAGGTCTGCGCCGCGGTGCGGACAGTCGCGGTCGAGCATGCCCAGCTGGCCGCTCTCGTCGCGGAACAAAACGAAGTGCTGGCCCATGAGCTGGACCGGCTTGACGGGGCGCGGCCCGGCCAGCTCGTCAGAAATGGCCACGGGCTGCCAGTAGCGGCGCAGCAGTTGGCCGGCAGGCGTTCCGGGGCCGACCCGGGTGATGAGGTCGTTCTGTTCGGCGCTGATCATGCGTGGAGCTCCATCGAAGTTTGGACGAACATGCGTTGCATGCAATTGCATACATTGTCGAAGTTGTCTTTGTCGAAGGTCAACGTGTTTCTACGATTTCAGTGGGTTATTGGGTCGAATCAGGGACGAATGCGGATTCTTCAGCCGCACCTTCGATGTGCGCTCGCACCTTTTTCGAGATCGTTCACTGTCATGTATGCAACAACCGGACCAGTATTTGGCTCTTGCGTGCAGGCAAGGCGGCTCTCCTAGAATGGGCCTTCTTTGCTGTGCCTTTGCGAACCATGGACTCCCAACAATCCCGCGTGCTGGTCCAACTGCGCGACATGATCCTCAAGGGTACATTCGTGCCCGGCGAGCGGCTGGCCGAGATCCCGCTGGCCGAGAAGCTGGGCGCCTCGCGCACGCCGGTGCGTCTCGCGCTCACGAGCCTCGAGCATGAAGGCCTGATCGAGCAGTCACCCTCGGGCGGCTACCAGATGCGCCGTTTCACATCGCGCGAGATCGCCGACGCGATCCGCGTGCGTGGCCTGGTCGAAGGCTTCGCTGCGCGCCTTCTGGCCGAGGACGGTGCGCCGCGCCAGTTGATGCGCGACCTGCACGAATGCCTCGACGACGGTGACAAGGCGGTCAACAAACCGACGATGGAACTCGACGACTACGCCGCCTATGTCGAGATGAACGACCGCTTCCACCGACTCATCATGGACGGCTGCGGCAACTCGGCGCTGCGGCGCGTGATGGACATGCTCGACGGCCAGCCCTTCGCGTCGCCGAGCGCGATGCTGCCGATGCAGTCGTCGATGGAAGAAGGCCAGCAGTGGATGCGGCAGGCGCATCGCACGCACCATGCGCTGGTGCAGGCGATCGAGCGGGGGCAGGGGTCACGTGCGCAGGCGCTGGGTGAGGAGCATGTGGAGATTGCGCGGATGAATCTGGATTACGCGTTGGAGCGGCCGGAGTTGGCTGCGGAGTTGATGCCTGGGATGCGGTTGGTGGCTGGGAAGGTGCGGGGCTGAGGCTGCTTCGTTGGTTTTGCTGAGAGCGCCCGGCAGGCGGTGCGGGCCGAACGACCCCGGTGCGCCGGCCCTTCGGGCTGCCTTGCGGTGCTCGCCTTTCGCGGGGTCTCGCTCGAACTCGCTTCGCTCAGACAATCGCGAGCCCTGATCCGCGAAAGGCTGCGCTCCTCAGCGGCGCACAGGGGATCGCCCGGCCCGCACCGCCTGCCGGGCTTGGGGGTGGCGCGAGCGTCGCGCTCGCTGCGGAGCGGGATGCACAACGATCGCGTCACGTCGGTGGGTGGTATGCCTTTGGGCGGCTGTTGAGGCTCCGGCGAGCACCGCAGGGGCAGGCGGATCAGGGCCGCGCGTGTTTGAGCGAAGCGAGTTTGCGCGGACCCCGCCTGACACGAGGAGCAGCAGCGAAGCCCGAAGGGCCGGAGACGGCTGCCGCCCAAAGGCATACCGCCCACCGACGCCGCCCGGACAACTAATCAAGCCTTCGCCAAACCCCGCCCCGCATGCCGCTGCATCATCGCCACGAACGCTTCCGCCGCCGGTGACAGCGCCATCCCCCGCCGCTGATAGACATAGAACTGCCGCCGAATCTCCGGCCCACGCAACGGCACGAAGCGCACCTTGAAGTTGTCCGCGAACATGCGCGCGTAGTCGGGCACGGCGGCCAAGCCTGAGCCCACGCCGACCATCGCGAGCGCGGTCGTCAGGTAGCCGACTTCGACGGCCGTCTGCATCGACAGCGACGCATCGTGCGACTGCAGGATGCGTTCGAGCTGACGGTTGAACTCGCTCGAGTAGATCACCCAGCGCTCGTCGCGCAGTTCGTCCCACGACACGCTGCGTCGCGCTGCCAGCCGGTGGTCGGCAGGGCAGACCATCCGTATCGGCACGTCCATCAGGAAGCTGCGCATCACGTCTTCGCCCACGGTGCGCTCGGGGCCGACGCCGAGCTCCGCCTCGCCGCGGCGCACCACGCCCACCACGTCGTCGGTCGTCGCGTCGGTCACGCGCAGGCCGATATCCGGGTGCGCCGTGGCGAACTCGCCCAGCACGGTCGAAATCCAGGTGCAGCTCAGCATCTGGGGCGCAACCACGCGCAGCAGGCCGGTGCGCAGCGAGCGCAGGTCCGATGCGCCCTCGACCACCTGGTTCACGTCGTCGAGGATGCGGCGCGCGAGCGGCAGCAACTGGCGGCCGGCCTCTGTCAGCGTGACGGCCGCGCCGCGATCGAACAGGGTCACGCCCAGCGACTCTTCCAGTTGCTGCACCAACATGCTGACGGCCGACTGCGTGAGATTGACCTGCCTGGCCGCAGCGGTGAAGCTGCCGGCACGGGCCACGGCCGAGAAAGCGCGCATCTGGCGCAAGCTGATGTTCATGGTTGCACCAGGTTGGGACGGTCGAAGAAGGGCACGGCGACCGATTATCAGAAAGTCTGATGCACGCATCAAAAGAATTGGCTTGATTGATGACGCTGCCGCTTCCCAGAATGGGCCGCATGCACATCGCCGTCATCGGAACCGGCATCGTGGGCGTCTGCACCGCAGCCTGGCTGCAGCGCGACGGTCACCAGGTCACCTTCATCGATCCGCTCGAGCCGGGCGAAGCCTGCTCGTTCGGCAATGCGGGCTCGCTCTCGCCCAGCGCCTGCCTGCCGGTCGGCATGCCCGGCATGTGGAAGCGCGTGCCGCGCTGGCTGCTCGACCCGCTGGGCCCGCTCACCGTGCGCTGGCGCTATGCGCCGGTCGTGCTGCCCTGGCTGGTGCGCATGCTGCAGCATTCGACCCCCGAAGAAGTCACGCGCATCGCGACTGCGCTGCGCAGCCTGCTCGAACCGATCTTCGACTGCTACGACCCGCTGCTCGAACACGCCGACGCGCAATCGCTGGTGCGCCGCAGCGGTTGTCTCTACGTCTATTCGTCGCGTGAAGCAGCGGCGCAATGGCAGTGGGGCATGAACCTGCGCCGCTCGCTCGGCGTGAAGCTGGTCGACGTCGAACGCGACGAACTCGAAGCGCTGGAGCCCGACCTGAAGGGTCGCTTCCGCTTCGGCCTGCTGGCGCCGGACAACGGCTCGACGTCCGATCCCTCCGTTCTCGTGAAAGCGCTGCACGCGCGCTGCATCGCCGATGGCGCCTGGTGCAGCGGGCACAGCGTCGTCGGCTTCGAGCGCCAGGGCGGCCGGGTGACCGGCGTGAAGCTCGATTCGGGCGACACGCTGGCGGTCGACGGCGTGGTGGTCGCCGCCGGCGCCTGGTCCGCGCCGTTGGCAGCAGCGCTGGGCGAGCGCGTGCCGCTCGAAACGCAGCGCGGCTACCACGTCACCGTGCGCAGCTCGAACCTCGCCTTGCGCCACACGGTCATGGCGGTCGAGCACAACCTGATGGTCAACCCGATGGCGATGGGACTGCGCCTGGCCGGCACCGTCGAATTCGCCGGCCTGCAGGCGCCGCCCAACTACGAGCGCGCCGACGCGCTGCTCCAGCAGGGCCGCCACCTGTTCCCGCACCTCGACACCTCCGAGATCACGCGCTGGATGGGCCACCGCCCCTGCATGCCCGACAGCCTGCCGGTGGTCGGCCGCACCCGCGGCGCCGACAACGCCTGGCTCGCCTTCGGCCATGGCCACATGGGCATGTGCATGGGAGCCAGCACCGGCCGCGAGATCGCGCACCTGGTGGCAGGCCGCGCGCCGCAGGTCGACCTGACGCCGTTCCGGCCCGATCGGTTCTGATGGCCGGGCCTGACACGTCACGCTGGGCGATCGGTGTCGACATGGGCGGCACCTTCATCGATGCCGTCGCGGTCGCCGACGACGGCCGCCTGGTGAGTCTCAAACATCCGCGCGAGGCGGGCAAGCTCGCCGAGCCCGTGCTGGCCGCCATCGATCGCCTCTGCGTCGAGAACGGCATCGCGCCGCAGCAGGTGGCCCGCATCGTGCACGGGTCCACCGTGGTCACCAATCTGCTGCTCGAACAAAACGCCCCGCCGGTCGCAGTGCTGACGACCGCCGGCATGGGCGACGTGCTGGCGCTCGGCCGCCAGGAGCGGCGCGCGCTGTACCTGCCGGTCATCGCCAGGCCGACGCCGGACGAGCGCCTCTTTCCCGCGCACCTGCGCTTCGAGATCGCAGGGCGCATCGACGCACAGGGCCGCGAGACGGCGCCGCTCGCGCTCGATGGCTTCGACCGCATCACCGACGCCATCACGCAGTCGGGCGTGCGTGCCGTGGCCGTGTGCCTGCTCTTCGCCCATCGCAATCCGATGCACGAACAGCAACTGCGCGAGGTGCTCATCGCCCGCCTACCAAAGCTGATGGTGTCGCTGTCGAGCGAGGTCGACCCGAAGCCGCGCGAGTTCGAACGCTTTCTCACCACCGCGCTCGATGCCTACGCCAAGCCGATGGTCGCCGACTACCTGCGCGAACTGGCGGGCGCGCTGACCATGCGTGGCTTGCCCGAACCGTTCCTGATGCGCTCCGAGGGCGGCACCGGCGCCTGGCGCGACGTGGCCGCGCGGCCGGTCGGCCTGGCGATGTCGGGGCCGTGCGCTGCGCTCGAAGGCGTGGCCGCGAGCCTGGGCGGGCGTGCCGGCGCACCGGCCGTGGTGATGGCCATCGACGTCGGCGGCACCAGCACCGACATCGGCATCGTCGAGCACGGCCGGCCGGCCTTCGGCGATGCGCTGCAGGTCGGTGAGCTGAGTCTGCGGCTGCGCTGCGCGGACGTCGAGTCGCTCTCGGTCGGCGGTGGGAGCGTGGTGCGCGCGCTGCCAGGCGGCGCGTTGCGGCTCGGTCCGCGCTCGCAAGGCGCCTGGCCCGGTCCGGCCGCCTACGGCCTGGGCGGCGATCGGGCCACGCTGACCGACGCGCTGTGCGTGCTGGGCCGCTTGCCGGCGCAACTCGCTGGCGGCGTAGCGCTCGACCGCGCGGCGGCCGAAGCCGCGTTGCAACGCGATGCCGCGGCGCCGCTGGGCATCGACGTGAAGGACGCGGCGCAGGCCGTGGTTCGCACCGCCGCATCGGCGATGGCCGAAGCGCTGAAGATGCGCAGCTTCCAGCGAGGGCTCGACCCGGCCGACAGCATGCTCGTCGCCGCTGGTGGCGGTGGCGCACAGCATGCCGCCGAGGTCGCCGATCTGGCCTGCATGACGCAGGTGCGCGTGCTGCCGCAGGCGGGCGTGATCGCGGCACTCGGCATGCTGTGTGCCGCGCCGACGCGGACCGTGGAACAGACCATGGACGTGCTGCTGAACGACGACCAGCTGCAGGCCTTGCGCGCGCAGACCGATGCGCAAGGCGAGGCCACGCACTGGCAGCTCGCGCTGTGCCACGCCGGCCAGGAATTCGCCATCGACGTGCCGTGGTTGCCCGACAGCGACACGGTCGATGCGCTCGCTGAGCGCTTCGAAAAGCGGCACGCGAAATTGCGCGGCAATGTGCCGGCGCGACAGGCTTTGCAGGTGCGCCAGATGCGCACGGTGTTCGAGGCGGCGCTGCCGATGCCCGCACCGTTCACCGCGCCCGCATCGGAGACGGCCGCAAGTGCTTGGGAAGGCCTGCCGCCCTCGGGCAACGGCCCGGCCTCGCTCTTCGCCGCGCTCACCACCGTGTGGGTGCCTGAAGGCTGGCGCTGGCAGCGACTTCCCGACGATTCGCTGCTGCTCGAACGCAATGTGGAGGTCGCCGCATGAGCGACGCGACCATCACCGCCCGCATGGAGCCGCTCCGCCTCGCGCTGCAAGGCGCCGTCGACCGCATGCAGACCGGCATGATGCGCGCCGCCTATTCGTCCATCGCGCGCGAAGGCGGCGACTGCGCGGCGGCACTGTTCCTGCCCGACGGCCGGCTGCTGGCGCAGGCGCGCTCGCTGCCGCTGCTGCTGGGCTCGCTGATCCCCGCGGTCGGCGGCGTGCTCGCGCGCTTTCCAGCCGCATCGATGCGCGACGGCGAGGGCTACCTGATGAACGACCCTTGGTCCGGCGGCACGCATTTGCCGGACATCGTGGTGGTGCGCCCGGTGCTGCTCGGCGGCGAGGTCATCGCCGTTGCCGCGACCTGCCTGCACCACCAGGACGTGGGCGGCATGACGCCGGGCTCCATCCCGCCGAACGCCACCGAGATCTACCAGGAAGGGCTGCGCCTGCCGCCGCTGCGCTGGCGCACTGCAGCGGGCATCGATGCCAACGTGCAGACCATCCTCGACGCCAACAGCCGCACGCCGGTCAACCTGCGCGGCGATCTGGCGGCGCAGTGGTCGTCGGTGAGCCTTGGCGCGCGCGAACTCGCCGTGCTGGCCGAGCGCACCGGCGAGGTGTTCATGCCCGTATGCGACGCGCTCATCGCGCAGGCCGAGCAGATGACGCGCGCCGCGCTGCGCGACGCGCCCGACGGCGACTGGGCCTGGCAGGACCAGCTCGACGGCGACGGCGTCAGCGACGACCCGGTGCGCATCGCGGTGCGCATCCGCAAGACCGGCGACGCCATCGACATCGACTTCGCCGGCAGTTCGCCGCAGGTGCGCGGGCCGGTCAACGCATCGCCCGGCAGCGTGCTGTCGGCGGCGCTCTTCTTCATGCGCACGCTCGCGCCCGACGCACCGAACAACGCGGGTTGCCTGGCACCGCTCACGCTGCACCTGCCGCAGGGCAGCGTGCTGAACCCCGACCTGCCCGCCGCGGTGAACGCGCGCACGGCCACCGTGAAGATGGCCTGCAACGCGATGCTCGGCGCCTGGTCGCAGGCGAACGCGGGCGTGTCCGTCGCACCGCATGCCGGCGTCGCGACCGTGATGTCGATGAGCGGCACGCGCGCCGACGGCCGGCGCTGGATGCTCACCGAGATCATCGCCAGCGGCGCCGGCGCGAGTGCGCTGGGTGCCGGTACGCCGGGCGTGTCGACCGATATCGGCAACGCGCGCAACACGCCGGTCGAGGTGATCGAGAGCGAAGCGCCGCTGCAGGTCGAGTGCTACGCCATCCGACAAGGTTCGGGCGGTGCGGGCCTGCATGCGGGCGGCGACGGCGTGCGCCGCGTGTACCGCCTGCTCGAAGGCCGCGCGTCGCTGTCCTACCGGGGCGAGCGGCATGTGTCGCAGGCGCGTGGTGCGCAAGGCGGTGGCGCGGGCGCTTCTTCGGCGGCGCGCATCGAGCGCGCGAACGGCATCGTGGAGACGCTGGGCGCACGCGCCCGGACCGAATGGCAGGCCGGCGACCGCCTCGTGATCGAGACGGCCGGCGGCGGCGGCTGGGGCGCGCTCGACGCTGCCACCGCGAACGACCCCCATCCAACGAACCCTGGAGTGAAACGATGACATCCACCTCTCTTCTGCGCGCCGGTCGCCGGCTCGCCCTTGGCGGCGCCGTCGCGCTGGCCGCCACGGCTCTGCTGCCTTCGCTGGCCGCTGCGCAGGGCTTTCCGACCAAGCCCATCCGCATCGTCGTGCCCTTCCCGCCGGGCGGCAGCACCGACCTGCTGGCGCGCCGCATCGGCGAGAAGCTGGCGGCGGTATGGGGCCAGCCGGTGGTGGTCGAGAACCGCGCCGGGGCCGGCGGCACCGTCGGCGCGGACTACGTCGCCAAATCGGCGCCCGACGGTCACACGCTGCTCATGGGCGTGACCGGCAGCAACGCGATCGCAGGCGCGCTGTACCCCAGGCTGCCTTACGACGTGGTGAAGGACTTCGCGCCGGTCTCGCTCGTCGTCTCGTCGCCCCTGGTGCTGGTGCGCAACCCCGGCTTCGCGCCGAAGACGGTGCAGGAGCTGGTGGCCGCGGCCAGGGCCAAGCCAGGCTCGATCAGCTACGGCTCGCCGGGCAACGGCACCTCGATGCACCTGACCGGCGAGATGTTCAAGCTGTCGGCCAAGGTGTCGATGCTGCACATCCCGTACCGCGGCAGCGCCGGCGCGCTGACCGACCTGATGGGCGGGCAGATCGACACGATGTTCGGCGACTTCCTGGTGGTCTGGCCGCAGGTGGAGGCGGGCAAGGTCGTGCCCATCGCCGTGACCTCGAAGACGCGCCACAAGATGCTGCCCAACGTGCCGACCATCGCCGAGAGCGGCTACCCGGGTTTCGAGGCGCTGTCGTGGCAGGGCCTGTTCGCGCCGGCCGCCACGCCGCCGGCCATCGTCGAGCAATTCAATCGCGAGGTGAACAAGGCGCTGGCCAGCGCCGACATCCAGGAGTACTTCGGCTCGCGCGGCTTCACGCTGGGCGGCAGCAGCGCCGGCGAGTTCAAGACCTTCATCCAGGTCGAGGCCGACAAGTGGGCCAGGATCGTCCAGGCGTCCGGCGCCAAGCCCGACTGAGCGACGCATGGGAGCCATCACACACATCGGGCCGCCGGTGGTCCGTGCGGGCAAGACGCAACCGATCTCGCCGGCCGTGGTCGCCGAGGGCGCGCTGGTCTTCGTGTCGGGGCAGGTGCCGATGCGCGACGGCCAGCCCGCGGCACCCGACATCGCGGGCCAGACGCATGTGGCGCTCGACATGATCGAAGCCATCCTCGAGCGCGCGGGCTGTACGTTGGCCGATGTGGTGAAAGCCACGGTGTGGCTGGTCGACGGGGCCGACTACCCGGCCTTCAACGCGGCGTGGGGTGAGCGATTTGCGCCGGAAACGGCACCGGCGCGATCCACCGTCATTTCGAGGTTGATCGCGCCGGTGTTGGTGGAGATCGAAGCGGTCGCCGTGCGCCGCTGATTCCAAGGGCTGGTCAGAGCCCGGCTGCAGCCCGCAACGCAGCGGCCTGCGTCGTCGCTTCCCACGTGAACTCCGGCTCTTCGCGGCCGAAGTGGCCGTAGGCGGCGGTCTTCTGGTAGATCGGGCGCAGCAGGTCGAGCATCTGGATGATGCCCTTGGGCCGCAGGTCGAAATGCTCGCGCACGAGCGCGGCGATCTTCTCGTCGGGGATCAGGCCGGTGCCTTCGGTGTAGACCGTGATGTTCATCGGCTCGGCCACGCCGATCGCGTACGCGACCTGGATCTGGCACTGGCGCGCGATGCCGGCAGCCACGATGTTCTTGGCCACGTAGCGTGCGGCGTAGGCGGCCGAGCGGTCGACCTTCGACGGGTCCTTGCCCGAGAACGCCCCACCGCCATGCGGGCAGGCGCCGCCGTAGGTGTCGACGATGATCTTGCGGCCGGTCAGGCCACAGTCGCCTTGCGGGCCGCCGATGACGAAGCGGCCGGTCGGGTTGATCAGGTAGCGCGTGTCCTTGAGCCATTCCTTGGGCAGCACGGGCTTGATGATCTCTTCGATGATGGCTTCGTTGAACGAGGCCTTCATCTTGGTCGGCGTTTCGCTCTGGTCGGGATGGTGCTGCGTCGACAGCACCACGGTATCGATGCTGTGCGGCTTGCCGTCGACATAGCGCATCGTCACCTGGCTCTTCGCGTCGGGACGAAGGAAAGGCAGGCGGCCGTCCTTGCGCAGTTGCGCCTGGCGCTCGACCAGGCGGTGCGCGTAGTAGATGGGCGCGGGCATCAGCTCGGGCGTCTCGTCGCAGGCGTAGCCGAACATCAGGCCCTGGTCGCCGGCGCCGGTGTTCAGGTGGTCGTCGCTGGCGTGGTCCACGCCCTGCGCGATGTCGTTGGACTGCTTGTCGTAGCAGACCATCACGGCGCAACCCTTGTAGTCGATGCCGTAGTCGGTGTTGTCGTAGCCGATGCGCTTGATGGTGTCGCGCGCGACCTGGATGTAGTCGACGTGCGCGTTGGTCGTGATTTCGCCGGCGAGCACCACGAGGCCGGTGTTCGTCAGCGTTTCGGCGGCCACGCGACTGCGCGGGTCCTGTTCGAAGATCGCGTCGAGGATCGCGTCGGAGATCTGGTCGGCCACCTTGTCGGGGTGGCCCTCGGACACGGATTCGGAAGTGAAGAGAAAGTCGTTCGCCATTTAGATAAAACTCCATCGGTCGGTTGGCGCGTTGCCAGCCCGGGAGCTTCGGCGAACGCTTTAGCAGAAGGCCTGTCCGGCACGGCACAATGCGCGAGGCACCTGTGCTTGTCGCCCTGCAAGTAGTTCCATAACTCAGCGACAATTTCGATTCTATTCGAGGCCCATGCCCCTTGCATCCGTGCGTCAAGCGCCTAAAGACCTCCTCCTTCACTGAATGATTTTTCTGTTCCGCCTGCTCGCCCGCGTGCCCTTGCCCTGGATGCATCGGTTGGGCGTGGCCTTCGGATGGCTCGTGTGGTGGACCTCGCCGGGCTACCGACGCCGATTCCGCACCAACGCAGAAGCTGCCGGTTTCAGCCCGGCGCAGTACCGCCCGGCCATCGGCGCAGCCGGTGCCATGGTGGCCGAGCTGCCCTGGCTGTGGCTGCGTCCCCAGGGCGAAAGCGTGCTGTCGAAGGTCATTCGCTGGGAAGGCATCGAGGCCTTCGAGGCCGCGCTGGCCGACCGCAAGGGGGTGATCATCATTTCGCCGCACCTGGGCAGTTGGGAGATGTACGGCCAGGCGCTCGGCGAGCGCTTCGTCGAAAGGTACGGGCCGCTGACGGCGCTGTTCCGGCCGGCCCGCAAGTCGTGGATGGCCGAACTGGTCGCCGGTTCGCGCGAGCGCCCGGGCCTGCACACCCTGCCGACCACCGTGGCGGGCGTGCGCGGGCTGATGCGTGTGCTCCGCGCCGGCGGCTACACGGGCCTGCTGCCTGACCAGGTGCCGCCGCTGGGCCAGGGCGTGTGGGCCCCCTTCCTGGGGCGGCCGGCCTACACCATGACCTTGCTGCCGCGCCTGGCGCAGCAGACTGGCGCACGTGTGTTCCTGGGCGTTTGCGAACGCCTGCCGCAGGGCCGCGGCTACGTGATCCGCTGCGAGCCCTTCGACGGCACCGCGCTCAACGACCCCAAGGCCACGCCGGAGGCCGCTGCCGCAGCGATGAACGAAGGCATCGAGCGCCTGGTGCGCGCGCTGCCGGGCCAGTACGTGTGGGACTACGCGCGATTCAAGCAGCCCAAGGGCGATGCGCCGACGCCGTCGCCCCGCGAGGCCGCACCATGAGCATCACCACACGTCTCGGGCTGGGTTTCATGCGCGTGCTGGCGCATGCGCCGCTGCCGCTGGTGCGCGGGCTTGGCCGTTTTCTCGGGCACGTGCTTCACGCCGTCGCGGTGCCGCGTCGGCATGTGGTCGACACCAATCTGGCGCTGTGCTTTCCGCAGAAGTCGGCGGCCGAACGACGCGCCATCGCACGCGAGACCTTCGTCTTCGTCGCGCAGTCCTGGCTGGACCGCAGCTGGCTCTGGCATGCCCCCGAAGCGGTGGTGGCGTCGCGCCTGCGCGTGGTGGGCGCCGCCTGCGAAATCGAGGAGATCGCGCACGGCACGGCGCCGATGATTTTGTTCGCACCGCATTTCTACGGCCTGGACGCCGCGGCCACCGCGCTCACCATGCACACCGCGCGTGCGTCCAACACCATCTATACGCCGCAGCGCAACGTGCTGGTCGACGCCTGGATCCGCGAGGGCCGCGGGCGTTTCGGCAACGTGATCACGCTCAACCGCGGCGACGGCATCAAACCGATCCTCCAGGGGCTGCGCAAGAACGGCCTGCTGTATCTGCTGCCCGACATGGATTTCGGGCGCGACCACACGGTCTTCGTGCCTTTCTTCGGCGTGCAGGCGTCGACCATTCCGTCGCTGTCGCGCTTCTCGCGGCTGGGCAGGGCGAAGGTGGTGCCGGTGCTGTCGCGGCTGACCCGCACGGGTTACGACATCGAGGTGCTGCCCGCCTGGCGGGATTTCCCGAGCGACGATGCCGTGGCCGACACCGCGCTCATGAACGAGCGGCTGCAGGGCTACATCGACACCATGCCCTCGCAGTACTACTGGGTCCACCGGCGCTTCAAGACGCGGCCTGAAGGCGAGCCGCCCGTCTACTGAACCGGTCGCCGCACGAAGCTGGCGATTTCGTGAGCCACGCGTTCGGGCTGTTCATGGACGATCCAGTGGCTGGCCCCCGCCACACGGCACAGCGTGAGGTCGCGCACATAGTCGGCCAGGCCGTCGAGGAGACCGGGCAGCAGCGCGATGTCGTCGAGTGCCCAGATCACCAGCGTGGGCACGTCCACCGTCAGCCGTTCGCGCGGCGGAATGCGAATTTCTGCCGCGGGCTGGCCCTGCGGCGCCGGCTTGAGCGGCGTCACGCGGTACAGGTTGCAGCCACCCACCAGTCCTGCACCCCACAGGGCGCGGTACTGGTCCTTGACCGGCTCGGTGAGCCAGGCCGGCCCACCGGTGGCCGCATCGGGGCCTTGCAGGAACGTCCACATGCGCCGGAAATCGTCCTCGGCGAGCAGCGCCTCGGCATCGGGGCGGGCCAGGAAGTTCATGTAGGCGCTGGCGGCCTGCTGCGCCGGACTGTCGCGCAGTTCCCGCGCAAACGTGCCCGGGTGCGGTGAATTGAGGATCACCAGTCGCTCGACCTGCTGCGGGAAGGCGTTGGCATAGCCCCAGCCGAAGGCGCCACCCCAGTCGTGCGCGACCAGCACCGCGATGCGGCCGTCGGTGCTCTCGGTGGCCACCAGTTGCTGGATGTCCTGGACCAGCAGATGCGCGCGGTAGTCGGACGGGTCGGCCGGCGCGCTCGAGTGCTCGAAGCCGCGCAGGTTGGGCGCCACGCAGCGATAGCCGCCGTTGGCGGGTTGTGCGAAATGGTCGAGCAGGCCGTCCCAGACGAAGGCACCCTCGGGAAAACCATGAAGGAACACCATCAGCGGGCGTCCGGGCGAACCGCTGGCGCGGCAACTGAGCGTGGTGCCGTTGGGCAGCGCGCGGCGGAAGGTCTCGATCATCGGTTGTGTCTCCTCGGGTCGGCGCGCTGTCGAGACTGCGGGGCGAGCCTATTCCGTGGGATGTGCCCAGCGCCAGAGCAGTTCGCCGGCTTCTTCCACACCTTGTTTCTTCAACGCGGAGAAGAGTTTGACCTCGCCGCCGCCGGCTTGCAGTCGCATGATGGACAGCGCCTTGGCGCCGTCGGAGCGTGTGAGCTTGTCCGACTTGGTCAGCAGGATCAGGAACTTGAGGCCTTGTTCGACGCGCGGGCGAATGACTTCGAGCAGGATTTCGTCGAGTTCGGTCATGCCATGGCGCGGATCGCACATCAACACCACGCCGCGCAGGCTTTCGCGTGTCATGAGGTAGTTGCCCATCACGCGTTGCCAGCGCAGCTTGGCTTCCTTGGGCACTGCGGCGTAGCCGTAACCGGGCAGGTCGGCCAGCACGGCGTCGTCGACCTTCTGCTTGCCCAGGCCGAACAGGTTGATGTGCTGCGTGCGGCCCGGCGTCTTGGACGCAAAGGCCAGCCGCGTCTGCTGCGTGAGCGTGTTGATGGCCGTGGACTTGCCGGCGTTCGACCGACCGACGAAGGCGATTTCGGGCAGATCGAGCGTGGGCAAATGTTCGAGTTGAGGCGCGCTCGTGAGGAAGTGGGCCGTGTGCAACCAGCCCATGGCCGTGCGGATCCGGTCGGGGGCAGGCGCCGTGTTCGGCGATGCGGGAGCCGGTGAAGGCACAGGGGAGGTCATCAGGGAGACTTTCTTAACAAGGGGGCCATTGTAGAATCGCGCGGTTTTGCGCCATAGAAGCGAGCCCCCGATATGAAGTTGTTTGCCAAATTTATGCTTGCAGCCCTCGTGGGTGCGGCCTCCAGCGCAAGCTTTGCTGCCGACGCGCCTGCCCCGGCCGTCGCCGTCGCGAAGCCGGCCAAGCCCGACCCGGCCAAGGGAGACACTGTCTTCAATGCGACCCCGGCCAACAGCCAGAGTTGTGCGTCCTGTCACAACGCCGACGGCAATTCGGCCATCGCGGCCAATCCGAAGCTGGCCCAGCAGCATCCTGAATACATCCTCAAGCAGCTCCAGGACTTCAAGTCGGGCGCCCGCAAGAGCGCCATCATGAAGCCGCTCGCCTCGGCGCTGTCCGAGGAAGACATGCGCAACATCGCCTGGTTCGTGGGTTCCAAGACGGTCAAGACCGGTTTCTCCAAGGAGAAGGACCTGGTCGCGCTGGGCGAGAAGATCTACCGCGGCGGCGTCGCCGATCGCCAGATTCCGGCCTGCGCCAGCTGCCACAGCCCCAACGGCGCCGGCCTGCCCGCGCAGTACCCGCGCCTGGGTGGCCAGCATGCCGACTACACCAGCGCCCAGCTGGTGGCGTTCCGCGATGGCGTCCGCCTGAACAGCGCGCCCATGAATGGGGTGGCCGCCAAGCTCAACGACCGCGAGATCAAGGCCGTTTCGGACTACATCGCCGGATTGCGTTGATTCGTTTTCCGTCTGCGCGGCGCGCCACGACGTCGACCCACCGCCAATAACAATCCCAACAGGGCGGGCCGATCCAACCGGATGGCCCGCCCTTTTGCTTTTTTCCTCATAAGCCCATCCATGTCAGTTTCCACCCACGGTCTACGCGTACGGCGCGGCCCCCAGGCGGTCCGCGCCACCGTGGAGTTGTTTTCGTCGATGCGCTTCGCCATCGCGCTGCTCACGATCATCTGCATCGCCTCGATCATCGGCACCGTGCTCAAGCAGCACGAGCCGCTGGGCAACTACGTCAACCAGTTCGGTCCTTTCTGGGCACAGGTGTTTCGCGCGGCGAGCCTGGACGCGATCTACAGCGCCTGGTGGTTCCTGCTGATCCTGCTCTTCCTGGTGATCAGCACCTCGCTGTGCATTGCGCGCAACACGCCGCACATCCTGAAAGACCTGCGCACCTTCAAGGAAGGCATCCGCGCGCAGAGCCTCAAGGCCTTCGGCCAGCGGGCCGAGGCGGCGCTCGATGCCGCGCCCGAGGCCGAGGCGCAGCGCATCGGCCAGATGCTGGCCGGGGGGGGCTGGAAGGTCAAGCTGCAGCAGCGCACCCAGGACGGCCAGCCCCGAGGCTGGATGGTGGCCGCACGCGCGGGCGGCGCCCACAAGCTGGGCTACATCGCCGCACATGGCGCCATCGTGCTGATCTGCGTGGGGGGGCTGCTCGACGGCGACCTCGTGGTGCGTGCGCAGACCTGGTTCAACGGCAAGAGCGTGTACACGGGTGGCGGACTGATCGCCGACGTGGCGCCCGAGCATCGCCTGTCGCCGGCCAACCCGACCTTTCGCGGCAACATCCTGGTGCCCGAGGGTGGCCGCTCGAGCGTGGCCATCCTCAACCAGGCCGACGGCGTGCTGCTGCAGGACCTTCCGTTTTCCATCGAACTGAAGAAATTCATCGTCGACTACTACTCGACCGGCATGCCCAAGCTCTTCGCCAGCGAGGTGGTGCTGCACGATCGCGCCACCGGCGAGCAGGTGCCCGCGCGCATCGAGGTCAACCATCCGGCCAGCTACAAGGGCGTGGAGATCTACCAGTCCAGCTTCGACGATGGCGGCTCGGGCGTGAAGCTCAGCGCGGTGCCGATGGCCCCGGGTGCCCGGCCTTTCGACGTCGAGGGCACCATCGGCAGCAGCGCCCCGATCGACGGCGCTGGCGGCGACAAGCTCACGCTCGAATACGTCGCGCTGCGCGTGATCAACGTCGAGAACTTTGCCGATGGGGGCTCGCTGTCCAGCGGCGCCGACGTGCGCAAGGTCGACCTGCGCCGGGACATCGAATCGCGCCTGGGCGCCGCCAACAAGACCAACAAGCCGAAGGTGCTGCGCAACATCGGCCCGAGCTTCGGCTACAAGCTGCGCGACGCGTCGGGCCAGGCCCGCGAGTACCAGAACTACATGGTCCCGGTCGACACGGGCGACGGCCAGCCGGTGTTTCTCCTGGGCGTGCGCGAGCGGCCTGAAGAGCCGTTCCGCTACCTGCGCGTGCCGTCCGACGACCAGGGTTCGATGGCCGGCTTCACGCGGATGCGCGCGGCGCTGGCCGATGCGAGGCTGCGCGCTCGCGCGGTCGATCGCTACGTCGCGCGCGCCACCGATCCGCAGCGCCCGGAACTGGGTGCGCAGTTGCGGGTGTCGGCGGCCCGGGCGCTCGACCTGTTCGCGGGCGCCGAGCGCGCGAAGAACGACGCGGTCAGCCAGGGCGGCTGGCAGGCGATCGCCGAATTCATGGAAGCCAACGTCCCCGAGGCCGAGCGTGAGCGGGCGGGCACGGTGCTTGTGCGCATCCTGAACGACGTGCTGTTCGAGGTGCTCAACCTCAGCCGTGAATCGGCAGGCCTTGCGGCGCTGCCCAGCGACCCGACGTCGCAGGCCTTCCTCACGCAGGCGGTGCTGGCGATCAGCGACGCGCACTTCTATCCCGCGCCGGTCGCGATGATGATGACGGACTTCACGCAGGTGCAGGCCAGCGTGTTCCAGGTGGCGCGTGCGCCCGGCAAGAACGTCGTCTACCTGGGCTGCCTGATGCTGATCGTGGGCATCTTCTCGATGCTCTACGTGCGCGAACGCAGGCTGTGGGTGTGGCTGACGCCGCGCGAGCCCTTCTCCGACCCCGCCGACGGTGCGGGCGGCAGCCAGGCCACGATGGCGTTTTCGGTGAATCGGCGCACCATCGACACCGATCGCGAATTCGACAATCTCAAAGACAAGCTGCTTGCCATCAAGAAGGAGACAGCGTCATGACCACGACGACCCTCACGCTCAACGACAGCTGGCTGTCGCGCCGCAACCTGTTCGACTGGATCTTCGCTGCGCTGGTGATCGCCGGCGGGCTGTTCGCCTTCGCGCGCTATGGCGCGTCGATGGACTATTACGAAAAGCCGATCCTGGTCGCCACGTTGGCATCCATGATCTGGCTGGGCTGGTTCTGGCGGCCGCTGCGCGTGCTGGCGATCGGGGTCGCCGCTGCGAGCGTGCTGGCCATCAGCTCGTACCAGGGCGACCTGGCGCGGGCCGACACGGTGTTCTGGCTGAAGTACTTCCTGTCGAGCCAGTCGGCCATTCTCTGGATGAGCGTGCTGCTTTTCATGAGCACCACGTTCTACTGGCTCGGCCTGTTCGGCGGCAAGCAGGGCGACACGATGGAGCTCATCGGCTCGCGTCTGGCCTGGGCCGGCGTGACCATGGCGCTGATCGGCACCATGGTGCGCTGGTACGAAAGCCACCAGCTCGGCCCGGACATCGGCCACATTCCCGTGAGCAACCTCTACGAGGTCTTCGTGCTCTTCGCCTGGCTCACGACGGCGTTCTACCTGTACTTCGAATCGCGCTACGGTACCCGAGCCATTGGCGCCTTCGTGATGCTGGTGGTGAGCGCCTCGGTCGGCTTCCTGCTCTGGTACACGCTCGTGCGCGACGCGCACGAGATCCAGCCGCTGGTGCCGGCGCTGCAGAGCTGGTGGATGAAGCTGCACGTGCCCGCCAACTTCATCGGCTACGGCACCTTCGCGCTGGCGGCCATGGTCGCCTTCGCGTACCTCATCAAGGAGCAGGCGGCCGAGACGCGCTGGTACAAGCTCACGCCGATCTGGCTGCTGGGCGTGGCGCTGTGCTTCGTGCCCGTGGCCTTTCGCCAGCGCGTGCAGGAATCGGGCGGCAGCTACTGGGTGGTCTATGCCACGATTTCCGCGCTCATTGCCGCGGGCATCCTGTTCGGTCGCAAGCGCATCGCCGCGCGCCTGCCGGCCAACGAGGTGCTGGACGACGTGATGTACAAGTCGATCACCGTAGGCTTTGCCTTCTTCACCATCGCCACGGTGCTGGGCGCCCTCTGGGCGGCCGATGCGTGGGGCGGCTACTGGAGCTGGGATCCGAAGGAGACCTGGGCGTTGATCGTCTGGCTCAACTATGCGGCGTGGCTCCACATGCGCCTGGTGAAGGGTTTGCGCGGCACCGTGGCGGCGTGGTGGGCCCTGGCCGGCCTGGCCGTGACGACTTTCGCATTTCTGGGCGTGAACATGTTCCTGAGCGGACTGCACAGCTACGGCACGCTTTGAAACCGAACGCTTGGGCAGCGCGTACTCTGGAGACTGGTTTGGCAAACATGCAGGGGAACTGCCCCCTGCGATCGAAAGGCACCCCATGCTGATTCCCCGCCGAGACAACGGCTTCCTGCACTCGGTCTCCAGCGAGATCACCCCGCGCAGTGCCTACGAAGGCCGCCGCGACATGCTCAAGCTGCTGGCCACCGGCGCGGCCGGCACCGCCATGGCGGCCTGGGCCTCGCGCGATGCGCTGGCGCAGGCGGCCGTCCCGGGCAAGCTCGCCGCGCTGAAGGGCGCCAGGTCGGCAGTGCCCGGGGCGCAGGCCATGGACAAGGTCACCGACTACAAGGACGCCACCACGTACAACAACTTCTACGAGTTCGGCACCGACAAGGCCGATCCGGCCAGGAACGCCGGCACGCTGAAGACACGCCCCTGGACGGTCGAGGTCGAAGGCCTGGTCAAGAAGCCGGGCAAGTACGGCATCGAAGACCTGCTCAAGCTCAGCGCCCAGGAGGAGCGCATCTACCGCCTGCGCTGCGTCGAAGGCTGGTCGATGGTCATTCCGTGGGTCGGCTACTCGCTGGCCGAGCTCATCAAGAAGGTCGAGCCCGAGGGCAACGCCAAGTACGTCGAGTTCATCACGCTGGCCGACCCGAAGACGATGCCCTTCGTCGGTTCCCGCGTGCTCGACTGGCCCTACGCCGAAGGCCTGCGCATGGACGAGGCCATGCATCCGCTCACGCTGCTGAGCTTCGGCATGTACGGCGAGGTGCTGCCCAACCAGAACGGCGCGCCCGTGCGCATCGTGGTGCCATGGAAGTACGGCTTCAAGAGCGGCAAGTCGATCGTGAAGATCCGCTTCGTCGAGAAGGAGCCGGGTACCGCCTGGAACAAGGCCGCGGCCAACGAATACGGCTTCTATTCCAACGTGAACCCCAACGTCGACCATCCGCGATGGAGTCAGGCGACCGAGCGCCGCATCGGCGACGGGGGCGGGCTGTTCGCCAAGCGCACCAAGACGCAGATGTTCAATGGCTACGAGGCCCAGGTCGGCCAGCTGTACGCGGGCATGGACCTGAAGAAGCTGTTCTGAACGCCGCGCGCCGATGAACAAGGTCTTGCTGAATCCGGCCGCCAAACCGGTCGTGTTCCTGCTGTGCCTGTTGCCCTTCGCGTGGCTGGTCTGGGGCGCGTTCACCGATGGGCTGGGCGCCAACCCGGCCGAATACCTCATCCGCTCGACAGGCGACTGGACGCTGCGCTTTCTTTGCATCGTGCTGGCGGTGACGCCTGTGCGCGTGACGGCCGGGCTCAACGCGTTGGCCCGCTATCGCCGCATGCTCGGCCTGTTCGCGTATTTCTACGTCGTGGTCCACCTGCTGAGTTACGGCTGGTTCGACATGGGTTTCGACCTCGGCGAAATCGCCAAGGACATCGCCAAGCGCAACTTCATCCTGGTGGGCTTCGCAGCCTTCGTGCTGCTCACCCCGCTGGCCGCGACTTCGTTCAATCGCGCCATCAAGGCCATGGGCGCGCGCCGCTGGCAACGCCTGCACAAGCTCATCTACCTGATCACCGGGCTGGGCCTGCTGCACTTCTTCTGGATGCGCGCGGGCAAGAACAACTTCGACGAAGTGTTCGTGTACGCCGGCATCATCGGCGTGCTGCTGGCGTGGCGGGTGTGGAACCACCTGCGCAGCAAGAAAAAGAAGGGGACACCGCCCGCAGCACGGGCCGACGCACCGCGCACGATGCCATCCAGGTGACGGCGCGGCACGGCGTCGGCGGCCTGCGCGATCAGGCCTGCTCGTTGCGCAATTGGTCTTCGACGGTTTCGCGGCGGCGAATCAGCGTGGCACGGTCGCCGCTCACCAGCACCTCGGCCGCACGGCCACGGGTGTTGTAGTTGCTGGCCATCGACATGCAGTACGCACCAGCCGACAGCACGGCCAGCAGGTCGCCTTCTTCGACCGCCAACGCGCGATCGCGGCCGATCCAGTCGCCGCTCTCGCAGACCGGGCCGACGACGTCGTAGGTCGTCGTTGCAGCGCCCGCCTGCGGCGCGGCGACCGGCACGATCTGGTGGAAGGCCTGGTACATCGCCGGGCGTGGCAGGTCGTTCATGGCGGCATCGACGATGCAGAAATTCTTGTCTTCGCCGGGCTTGGTGTAGAGCACTTCGGTCACGCAGACGCCGGCATTGCCGACCAACGACCGACCCGGTTCGACCACCAGCTTGCGGTCGCCGAAGCCCCGTGCGTCCAGGCGCGCGAGCAACTGCTTCCAGAGCACGTCGGCCGCGGGCGGCGTGTCGTGGTTGTAGTCGATGCCCAGGCCGCCGCCGAAGTCGAGGTGGTGCAGCGGAATGCCCACGGCTTCGATGGCCTCGACCAGGTCCAGCACGCGCTCCAGCGCGTCGAGGTAGGGCGAGGCTTCGGTGATCTGCGAGCCAATGTGGCAGTCGATGCCCAACACGCGCAGGCCCGGCAGCGATGCCGCATGCCGATACGCGGCCAGTGCGCGGTCATGCGCGACGCCGAACTTGTTGCCCTTCAGGCCGGTCGAGATGTAGGGGTGCGTCTTTGGATCGACGTTCGGATTGATCCGGATGCTGACGGCCGCCCGGTGGCCTTCTTCCAGCGCCACTGCGTTGAGCACATCGAGTTCGGCCTCGCTTTCCACGTTGAAGCAGGCGATGCCCACGGCCAATGCCTGGCGCATCTCGGCGCGGGTCTTGCCGACGCCCGAGAAGATCACCTTGGCCGGGTCGGCGCCCGCGGCGATCACGCGTGCCAGTTCGCCGCCCGAGACGATGTCGAAGCCGCAGCCTGCCTCGGCAAACACGCGCAGCACGCCCAGCGAGGAGTTGGCCTTCATGGCGTAGCAGATGAGCGCGTTGCGGCCTTCGAAGCCGCGCTGGTACGCCGCCAGGGCATCCAGCATCCATTGCCGGGAGTAGACGAAGAGCGGCGTGCCGTGTTCTGCAGCCAGGGCAGCCAGCGAGTGGCCTTCGACCTGGAGTGCGTGGTCGTGGCGTGCGATGTGGGGATGGCCGGGGAGGGCGGACAAGGTCACTGGATGGTTCCGGAGCGTGCAGGGGGTGCGCTGCTGGCAGGCGCGGGCACCGGCGCGGCGGCCGGCGAGGAAGTGTCGGATGGAGCGGCCAGCGCAGGCCTCGCCGTGTCTGGCTTGCCTATCGATGGCAAGAGCAAACTGGGCAGCGTGGCGCGCTGCGCGGCAGCCGGATCGGTCGGCAGGTACAGCGGGCCCTTAAGCCCGCAACCGGAGAGTCCGACCCCGAGGGCGGTGAGGCCGGCCGCGATCACTAGAATTTGGCGAACATTCAACATGGTGAAATTGTATGACCGACCCTGAGTACATGGACTGCGCGGAAGCGGCATTGGCCGCCATCGAGCAGGCTTGTGACCGCCTGAACGACGCGACGGATGTGGATCTCGACAACCAGCGCGTGGGCGGGATGATCACGATCACCTTCGACAACGGTAGCCAGTTGATCGTGAACCTGCAAAAACCGCTGCAGGAAATCTGGTTGGCAGCGCGCTCGGGCGGCTACCACTATCGCCACGACGGGGCGAACTGGGTGGACACCAAGACCGGCGAGGAATTCTTTGCGAATCTTTCCCGAGAAGCGAGCCGCCAGGCCGGACAGCCGCTGGCGTTCACGCCGGGCTGATCGCCGGGCCGCACACAGTCGGCCCGGCTGCCGCTGCTTCAATTGCGGAACAGGTCGAGGATCCGGTTGCGCTCTTCGGGCGGCGGGTTGGGGCTGACCGGCGCGCCCGTGAGCGCCTCCACCGGCTGCACCGGTGCCTGGTCCAGGCCCAGCGATGCAACGCCACGTCCCGGTGCATAGTCGTCGAAGTACCACTCGCCGCCGACGTTCACCACGCCCGCAGGCGGCGTGGCCGTCAGGTCGGTCACCGGCACACCCTTGAGCGCGGTTTCCATGTAGCTGATCCAGATGGGCAGGCTCAGGCCGCCACCGGTTTCGCGGTCGCCCAGCTTGCGTGGCGTGTCGTAGCCCATCCATGCAATGGCAGCGCGGGTGGGCTGGAAGCCGGCGAACCAGGCGTCCAGCGAATCGTTGGTGGTGCCGGTCTTGCCGTAGATGTCGGTGCGCTTGAGCATGGCCTGGGCCTTGGCCGCGGTACCGCCACTGGCCACCGACTGCAGCAGGCTGTCCATGATGAAGGCGTTGCGCTGCGGGATGGCACGTGCGCTTTCGCTCAGGAGCGGCGGCGGTGTCTCGACCAGCACGCGGTCCTTGTGGTCGGTGATCTTGGTCACCAGGTAGGGCGTGACGCGGTAGCCGCCGTTGGCGAACACCGAGTAGGCCGTTGCCATCTGCATGGGCGTGACCGAGCCCGCGCCCAGTGCCATCGGCAGGTACGCCGGGTGCTTTTCACGCTCGAAACCGAAGTTGGTGATCCAGTCCTGGGCATAGCGCGTGCCGATCGACTGGAGGATGCGCACCGACACCAGGTTCTTCGACTTCATCAGCGCACGGCGCATCGACATCGGTCCTTCGAAGCCGCCGTCGTAGTTCTTGGGCTCCCACGGCTGGCCACCGGTGGTGCCGGCGTCGAAGAACAGCGGTGCGTCGTTGATCACGGTGGCGGGCGAAAAACCTTTCTCCAGCGCCGCCGAGTAGATGAACGGCTTGAAGCTGGAGCCGGGCTGGCGCCAGGCCTGGGTCACGTGGTTGAACTTGTTCTTGCTGAAGTCGAAGCCGCCCACCATGGCCTTGACCGCGCCGTCGCGCGGGTCGACTGCGACGAAAGCACCTTCGACCTCGGGCAACTGCGTGATTTCCAGCGTGTTCTTCGGCCCGCTGCGCATGGCGCGAATGACCGCGCCACGACGGATCTTGATGTTCGGTGCGGCCTTGTCCGACAGCCCCGACTGCGCCGGCTTCAAGCCCTCGCCCGTGATCGTGAGGATCTCGCCGTTGGCGCGCACTGCCGTGATCTCTTTCGGGCCGGCCTTCAACACCACGGCCGCCATCAGGTCGCCGTTGTCGGGGTGCTCGCCGAGCACGTCGTCCACAGCGTCATCGATTTCCTTGGCTTCCGTCGGTAAATCGATGAATTTCTCGGGGCCGCGATAGATTTGCCGGCGCTCGTAGTCCATGATGCCTCGGCGCAACGCCTTGTACGCCGCCGCCTGGTCGGTCGAAACCAGCGAGGTGTAGACCTTCAGCCCGCGGGTGTAGGTGCTGTCGCCGTACTGCGCGTACATCAGCTGCCGCACGGTCTCGGCCACGTATTCGGCGTGCAGACGGTTCGGGTTGGCCGCATCGCGCAGGTGCAGTTCTTCCTTCTTCGCCTCGACGGCCTGCTCGGCGGTGATGAACCCGGATTCCTGCATCCGGTCGATCACGTACAGCTGGCGACCCCGCGCGCGCGTCGGGTTGTTGACCGGGTTGTTCGCGCCCGGCGCCTTGGGCAGGCCGGCCAGCATGGCGGCCTCGGCAATCGTGATGTCCTGCAACGGCTTGCCAAAGTACGCTTCCGACGCTGCGGCAAAACCGTACGCGCGGTTGCCCAGATAGATCTGGTTCAGGTAGATCTCGAAAATCTGGTCCTTGCTCAGCAGATGCTCGAGCTTGAAAGTCAGGAGCACCTCGTAGATCTTGCGGGTCAGCGTCTTTTCCGAACTGAGATAGACATTGCGTGCGACCTGCATGGTGATGGTCGACGCGCCCTGGCTCTTGACCCGGTTCAGGTTGGCCAGGCCAGCGCGGACCATGCCCTTGTAGTCAACGCCGCCGTGGTCGTAGAAGCGCGAGTCTTCTGCCGCGAGCACGGCGTCCTTCATGACCTTCGGGATGGTGGCGATGGGTGTGAGGTTGCGGCGTTCCTCGCCGAATTCGCCGATCTGCACGCCGTCGGACGAGAACACGCGCAGTGGCAGCTTGGGCCGGTAGTCGGCAAGTTCGGAAATGTCGGGCAGGTTCGGGTAAGCCACCGCCAGTGCGACGGCGAGCACGCAGACGGCTGCCAGCACGACGGCTGCGGCGATGCCGGCGCCCCAGATGAAGATCCGCAGCACCCACGTCACCACGGCGGAACGCTGGGGAACGGGAGGTCTGTCGGGTCGGTTGGATCGTGTGGGTTCGGCCATGGGTGCTTTGAGAGTCAACCGCGCATTATAAAAACCGCCCCCGATTTATGGGTCACTTCCATGTCGGTGGTCGCGCCTGAGGCGCCGAATTGCCACGCAAGTTGCATTGCGGAACGTTTATGTCCACTTTTTGGCAACGGATCGCAGTGCGTTGATGTCGAAAGCTTTCTTTTCCAGCCCCGCTGCTAGCATCTCCATGAGCAGGATGTTTCGAATACTTACAAGCGCTGCGGGAGCATTGATGACGCAGTTCGGTTCATGGGGGCGAGGCGCATCGACGATGCGGCTGGGGCTCGATGTCGGGTCGTCCGGCGTCAAGCTGGTAGGGTTGTCGCGTCGCAGCACGGGTGGCTGGACGCTGATGCACGCAGCCGTCGAACCGCTACCAGCCGGCGCCGTCGTCGATGGCCAGGTCGAGCAGTTCGACGCGGTGGCACAGGCGGTGCGGCAGGCCGTGGCACGCAGCGGTGTCCGGGTGCGCGACGTCGCGCTGGCCCTGCCGCCCGCTGCGGTCATCCGGCGCACGCTCCGGGTGCCCTTCGGCCTGGGCGAGGCGGCCCTCGAGGCGCAGGTGGCGCAAGGGGCAGCAGGATTCCTCCCCTTCCCGCTGGACGATGTGTGCCTGGATTTCAGCTTCATTCCGGGTGCGCTGGCCGATGCAGACGGCTGCATGGGTGTGCATCTGGCCGCGGCGCGCCGGGACCGCGTCCTCGATCGGCAGGCTTTGGCAGAGGCGGCTGGGTTGCGCGCGGTCTGCCTGGATGTCGAGTCCTGTGCGGCCTATCGCGTGTTCGCTGCGCAGGGCGCCGGGCAGGACACTGGGCAGGTGTCTGCATGGCCGGCCGACGCGCTCGTCGGACTGTTCGACCTGGGGGCCAGGACGGCGCGCCTGCAGGTGCTGCGGCACCACGAATCGCTCTACGAGGGCGAGCAGCCGCTCACCCGATCGGAGAACGGTGATGCGCCGTCGACGGAAGGCGGTTCGTCGGCCGAAGCATCCGGCGGCGTGGCCGCTGCCCTTGCGCAAGACATTGCGCAGGCCGTGCAGGTGTTTCTGCACAGCACGGCACACCGGTCGCTGGACCGGCTGGTGCTTGCCGGCGGCGCGGCCATGCTGCCGGGGCTGGCCGTTGCCGTGGCGGCACAAAGCGGGCTGCCCTGCAGTGTGCTGCAACCCTTCGAAGGCATGGCGCTGGGCAAGGGCTTCGAGCGCGGCGGCGTCGATCCGGTGCGCGATGCACCCCGGATGGCCATCGCCTGCGGCCTGGCGTTGCGGGACAGGGCGCCTTGATGCAGCCTCAGATCAACCTGCTGCCGCACCGTGCGCAGGCTCGCGCTGCACAGCGTGCGCGCCTGCATCGATCGATGGGGGTGGCCGCACTGCTTGCCGTCGGTGTCGCGGCCGTGCTCCATGTCTTTTTGCATCTGCAGACGGAGCGCGAGCGTGCCGATCACCAGATGTTGCAAGCGGCCATCGCGGGGCTGGATGCGCAGATCCTGGCCGGCGCCGCGCAGCGCGCCGACCTTGCGCGTCAGGGCGAGCGGCAACGGGCGCTCGAAGCACTGCAGACCGAACGCAATTTGCCGGTGCAGCTGCTCGGCGAACTTGCGCTGCGCGTGCCCGAGGGCGTGCAGCTCACCCGCCTGACACAAGCCGGACAGCCCGGACCGCAGCAGGTCGTGCTGCAGGGACATGCGTTGTCGAGCGAACAGGTGCACGGCATGCTGCGCCAACTGGACGGCTCCTCGCCACGTGGTGGCTGGCGGATGCGGGCCGAGTTGGTGGAGATGGCTGCGGCACCCCTGCTGCAGCGCGCGCAGGGTCCGATGCCTGCCGTGAGCTTCACCGTGCGTGTCGGACTGCTGTCGCCGGACCTGCAGGAAACGCCAGCGATGCCGCAAGTGGAAGTGAAGCAGGCGCTGCCCGCGTCGGGCCCGGGAAGCCCATGAGGCAAGGTACCTTTAACGCAGTGGCACGCCGGCGCGTGTCGCAATGGCGCGCTTCTCTCTCGTCGATCGACATTCGAACACCGCACGCCTGGCCGTCCGTCCTGCGTGGGGCGCTCTGCCTGGCGGTGTTCCTTGGCATGCTGGGCTTTCTGGCTGTCGTCTGGCTGGCAGAGGCTGCGGATGTCCGCGACGCGGAACGGGTGCGTTCGGTCGCCTTGCGCGACGAACAGCGGCGCAAGCACGAGGAGGTCGCGCCGCTGGCGGCATTGGGTGCACAGCGCGCGCTGGCCCGGCGGCAGGTTGCCGAACTGGAACGGCAACTGATCAGACCTGCCGCTCTCGATGGCCTGCTCGCGGACATCCAGCAGGCCGGCGTCGGGCGGGGGTTGCAACTTGCGCTGCTGCGGCCTGGCGCGGTCATCCTTGGAATGCACGATGCCGAGCAGCCCGTGGCGTTGCAGCTTGCAGGCCGCTATCACGACATGGGCGCGTTTGCGGCCGACCTCGCACAGCTGCCGTACCTGGTGAGCCTGGCGTCGATGACGCTGGCGCCGCGGCCTGGCGGCCTGGTGGCGATGACGGCAACGGTGCGCACCTTTCGGCGCCTCGACAAGGCCGAGGAGGCCGCACAGCAGGCAGCACGCAGGCCGGATCCAGTGCTGCAAAACGACAAAGACAAGGGCAAGCTGGCGGCGCAAGGCGCACTGCCAGACGCGGCGTCGCGACCGGCGACCGTGGTCCTTGCGCCGGTCGTCTTCGTGCCGCAGCCCTACCTGGCCACCGAAGCGCGCGATCCATTCGATGCCCGCAGGCTCGCCGCGTCACCAGGCATGCCGGCATCGCCCGCCACGCCGCCGCGTCGTCCCGATGCGCTCGAGGCGTTTCCGCTCGACGCCATTGCGTGGGTTGGCCGCATGGAGCGCGCGGGCCGGACGGTGGCGTTGCTCGAAGCCGATCGAAGGCTCCATGCCGTGCAGGTTGGCCAGCGTGTCGGGCCGGACCAGGGGCGCGTGGTGCGCATCGGCGACGACGCCCTGGTCGTGTCGGAGCAGGTACAGGACGCGAGCGGCGCATGGATCGACCGGCAAGTCACGCTGCACATGCGCATGGCGCAAGGACACAGGAAATGAAGATTCTCCAGAGCCTGGGTGGCCAGTGCGCAAGGCGGGTGCAGGTACGCGCGGGGTGCTGCGTTCTCTTGCTCTTGCTGGCCATCAACGCAACCGGCGTGGCCCGCGGTGCTGCACCTGCCGTGCCGTACCAGGGCGACCCGCTGTCGCTCGATTTCCAGAGCATCGAGAGTCGCGATGCACTCAAGGTCATCGCCGACTTCACGCAGATCAACATCGTGACCTCCGACGCCGTCAGCGGCGCGCTGACCCTGCGCCTGAAGAACGTGCCGTGGGACCAGGCGCTGGACGTCATCCTGCAGGCCAAGCGCCTGGGAATGCGCCGCGACGGCAACGTGATGTGGATCGCCACGCAGGAAGAACTCCGCGCCCGCGAAAAGCAGGACTTCGAGGCGCTGGCGGCCATTGAGCTGCTGGAACCGTTGCGCACGCAGGCGTTCCAGCTGAACTACGCCAAGGCGGGCGTGATCGCCCAGGGTTTGAGCGGCAGCGGTGGCGGCGCGTTTTCTGGCGTGTCCGCGGGTGGGTGGGCCGGCGCGAGCGGAGGGGGGCCGAGAAGTTCGAGCGACGGCGGCGGCCGTGCCGAAGGCATGACCGGCACCGCGCGCCTGCTGAGCGCGCGCGGCAGCGTGATCGCCGAACTGCGCACCAACCAGCTGTTCGTCACCGACGTTGCTGCGCGGCTGGTCCAGGTCGCTGACCTGGTGCGACAGCTCGACATTCCGGTGCGGCAGGTGCTGATCGAGGCACGCATCGTCGAGGCCGCCGACAGCTTCGGCAAGTCGCTTGGCGTCAAGCTGGGCGGCGGTGCAGTGAATGCGCGCAGCGCCATCGGCAGCATGCCTGCGTCGGCCGACGGCGGTGCGGCGTCTTTCTCGCAGAACAATTTCGTCAACCTGCCGTCGCTCGGCTACGGCGGCAACACCGCGGGCAGCCTGGCGTTGTCGCTCTTCGACGCCAGCCTCACGCGCATGCTCAACCTCGAAATCTCCGCGCTGGAGGCCGAAGGCAAGGGCCAGGTGGTGTCGAGCCCGCGCGTGGTCACGGCCGACCAGACGCGCGCGCTGATCGAGCAGGGCACCGAACTGCCCTACCAGGTTGCGACCGCCAGTGGCGCCACGTCGATCGCCTTTCGCAAGGCCAACCTCAAGCTCGAGGTCACCCCGCAGATCACGCCCGAAGGCCGCATCATCCTGTCGCTGGACGTCAACAAGGATTCGGTCGGGCAGGCCACCACCGCAGGCTTCGCCATCAATACGAAGCACATCCAGACCGAAGTGCTGGTGGAGAACGGCGGCACGGTCGTCATCGGTGGTATCTTCGAGATCACCGAAAATAACGATGAGTCGCGCGTGCCGGTATTGGGTGAAGTGCCTTACCTGGGGGCACTGTTCCGCATGCGAAACCGTAGTTACAACAAGACCGAAATGCTCGTCTTTATCACGCCAAAGATGATTACCGACCGATACGCCGCGCCCTGACGCGCGGTGTTCACAGGCACGCGTGGCAGTCGCACTCGTCGGATTGCCCGGCGCCGGCAAATCAGCAATAGGCCGGCGTTTGGGGCAGCGTCTTCAACTTCCCTTTGTCGACAGCGACCACGTGATCGAGTCGCGCATCGGCTGTTCCATTCGTGACTTCTTCGAGCACCAGGGCGAGGTCGCCTTTCGTGATGTCGAGCAGGCGGTCATCGCCGACCTGGCACGTACCGAGAAGGGCATCGTCGCCACGGGCGGGGGTGCCGTGCTTCGCGAAGCCAACCGTCATTGCCTGCATGCCGATTTCCATGTGATCTACCTGCGCGCCACGCCAGAAGACCTGTTTCGCCGGCTGCGCCACGACGTCAAGCGCCCCTTGCTGCAGGTCGCCGACCCGCTGGCGCGCCTGCACGACCTGCACACCGTGCGCGATCCGTTCTACCGCGAAGTGGCGCATGACGTCGTGGACACCGGCCGGCCGTCCATCGGCATGATCGTCAACATCATCGTCATGCAGCTCGAGCTCGCGGGTGTGGTGGCGCCGGTGGACGATCCGAATACGCCAGAGGCCTGAGCCGTCGCCGCCTTCGGGGTAGGGCAGGAACCCCTAAACTCGCAGGCATGCCATTGCCCCCATCGTCCCCTGGCGCCGTCGCGTCCGTCTCTTCGGCTCCCACTGCATCGCCTTGCGCTCCGGGCGCCACCGAGCGCGTCGACATCGCGCTGGGCGAGCGCAGCTACCCCATCCTGATCGGCGCCGGTCTGTTGGAAGACCCGGCCAACTGGGCAACGGTGCCGACGGCCACCAGCGCGCTGATCGTGACCAACACGACGGTGGCGCCGCTCTACGTGGACACGGTGCGACGCGCCATCGCCGGACGCTTTCGGCACGTTCACGTGCTGGAACTGCCCGACGGCGAGGTCTACAAGACCTGGGAAACGCTCAACCTGGTCTTCGACGCGCTGCTCGAGCGAGGCAGCGACCGCAAGACGGTGCTGTTTGCGCTCGGCGGTGGCGTGGTGGGCGACATGACCGGCTTCGCCGCGGCCAGCTACATGCGCGGCGTGCCTTTCGTGCAGGTGCCGACCACGCTGCTGGCGCAGGTGGATTCGTCGGTGGGGGGCAAGACGGCGATCAACCATCCGCTGGGCAAGAACATGATCGGCGCTTTCTACCAGCCGCAACTGGTTCTGTGCGACTTGGCGACGCTGACCACGCTGCCCGCGCGCGAACTGAGCGCCGGGCTGGCCGAGGTGATCAAGTACGGGCCGATCCACGACATGGCCTTTTACGACTGGATCGAAGCCAACATCGATGCGCTGGTCGCGCGCGATCCGGCTGCGCTCGCGCATGCGGTCAAGCGCAGTTGCGAGATCAAGGCGCTGGTGGTGGGCCAGGACGAGCGCGAGGCGGGGTTGCGCGCCATCCTCAATTTCGGCCATACCTTCGGCCATGCGATCGAGTCGGGCCTGGGTTACGGCGAATGGCTGCACGGCGAAGCGGTGGGCTGCGGCATGGTGATGGCCGCGCACCTGTCGCAGCGCCTGGGTGGTGTCGACACGGCCTTCGTCGCCCGGCTCACGCGCCTGGTCGAACGCGCCGGCCTGCCGGTGGTGGGCCCTGCGCTGGGCGCCGAGCGCTACCTCGAACTGATGCGCATCGACAAGAAGTCCGAGGGCGGCGACATCCGCTTCGTGGTCATCGACCGGCCTGGCTCGGCCGTGATGCGCGGTGCGCCCGAAGCGATGGTGCGCGAGGTGCTGGCGCAATGTTGCGCCGCGTGAACGCAGTGGTCGCCGTGGTCGCCACATTGAACGCTTTCGCCGTGCCGTCATGAGCCTTGCGCCCTACGCCAGCCAGCCTGCCCGATCGCGCGGCCGTCGCCATCCGGAATCGCCTGCGCCCACGCGCGACGACTTCCAGCGCGATCGCGACCGCATCGTGCATTCCACCGCGTTCCGCCGGCTGGTCTACAAGACGCAGGTGTTCCTCAACCACGAAGGGGACCTGTTCCGCACGCGGCTCACGCATTCGCTGGAGGTCGCGCAGCTGGGGCGGTCCATCGCGCGTTCGCTCGGGCTCAACGAGGACCTGGTCGAGGCGATCGCGCTGGCCCATGACCTGGGCCACACGCCCTTCGGCCATGCCGGGCAGGATGCGCTGGACGAATGCATGTCCGGCCATGGCGGCTTCGAGCACAACCTGCAGAGCCTGCGCGTGGTCGACACGCTGGAGCTGCGCTACCCGCAGTACGACGGCCTGAACCTGAGCTTCGAGACGCGCGAGGGCATCCTCAAGCACTGCGCGCGCGCCAACGCCGAGCGCATCGATGCGGCGGAGCCCGGCGGCGTGGCGCGTCGCTTTCTGGACCGCACGCAGCCCAGCCTGGAGGCGCAGCTGTGCAACCTGGCCGACGAAATCGCCTACAACGCGCACGACATCGATGACGGCGTGCGCTCGGGCCTGATCGGCATCGAGCAACTCGCCGAGGTCGAACTGTTCGAGCGCTACCGCCGCGAAGCGCTGGCCGAGCATCCGCAACTCGACGCCCGGCGCGTGCTGTACGAGACGATCCGGCGCATGCTCAGCGCGCAGGTGTACGACGTGATCGACGCCACGCGCGCGGCCATCGCGGCCGCGGCGCCCGCGGACGCCGACGCGGCGCGCCGTGCGCCGCCGCTGGTGTGCTTCAGCCCCGCCATGCGCGCGCAGTCGGTCGCCCTCAAGCGCGTGCTGTTTCGCGACCTCTACCGCCATCCACAGGTCATGCAGACGACGGTGCGTGCGCAGGGCGTGGTGCGGGACCTGTTCGCGGCCTACCAGGCCGATCCGGGCCAGATGCCGCCGTCTTTTGCAACCCGCCCGGACACGTCACGCGCCGTGGCCGACTACATTGCCGGCATGACCGACCGCTACGCGATGCGCGAACACGAGCGGCTGACCGGTCAGGTCTGGCCCGCGTGAGCGCACGATCGGCGCCATCGGCCCGCACGGCGCGGCCTGCCGCCACGCTGGCAGTGGTGCTGGCGGGGGTGAGCGCCGCGCTGCACTTGGGCAAGCTGCCCCCCGCGGTGCCCGCGCTCCAGGCCACGCTGGGCATCGGCTGGGTCGAAGCGGGTTTTCTCCTGTCCCTGGTGCAGGTGGCCGGCATGTTGCTCGGGATGGCGGTCGGGCTGACGGCCGACACGCTCGGGCTGCGCCGCAGCATGCTCGGCGGGCTGGCCGTGCTCACAGGCGCCAGCGTGCTCGGCGGGCTGGTGGGCACGATGGCATCCGAAGGACATGGCGGCCCCACCGCCGTGCATGCGTTGCTGGTGTTGCGCGCGGTCGAAGGCTTGGGCTTCCTGCTGGTCGTGATGCCGGCGCCGGGCCTCATCCGCGCCTTTGCGACGCCCGGCACCGAGAAGGCCGCGATGGGCTGGTGGGGAGCCTACATGCCGCTGGGCGTGGCGCTGGCGCTGCTGATCGGCCCTGTGCTGATCGGCGTCATCGGCTGGCCAGGCTGGTGGTGGGCGCTGGCGCTGGTGTCGGCTGCGGCTGCGCTGGGCGTGCGCGCCTGCCTGCCGGCGGATCCGAAAGGCGTCGCCGGGCGCGATGCACCCGTGGCAGCGGGTAACTGGCGCGTGCGGCTGCACGAAACGCTGCGCGCACCCGGGCCCTGGCTGGTCGCACTGGCCTTCGCGGTCTATTCGTCGCAGTGGATCGCGGTCATCGGCTTCCTGCCCGCCATCTATGCAGGGGTCGGCGTGCCGGCCGGCTGGAGTGCGGTGCTGACCGCGTTCGCCGCAGCGTTGAACATCGTGGGCAATCTGACGGGCGGACGCCTGCTGCAACGCGGCGTCGCGCCCGCAAGCCTGCTGCGCTGGGGCTATCTGGCGATGGCGCTGGGCAGCGTGGCCGCCTTTGCACAGGTGGCTACGGTCGGGCAGGGCGCCGCCGCGCTCGGGCTGCCGCCGCTGCTGCGCTACGTGGCGGTGTGCGTTTTTTCGCTGGCAGGCGGGATGATCCCGGCCACGCTGTTCTCACTGGCGGTTCGGCTTGCGCCAGGTGCCACGACCGTCTCGACCACGGTTGGGCTGGTGCAGCAGGCCTCGGCGCTCGGGCAGTTCGCGGCGCCGCCGGTGGTGGCCTGGCTGGCGCACCGCATGGGCGGCTGGCAGTGGACCTGGGCGCTGACGCTGGCCTGTTCGCTGGCCGGCGTCGCGCTGGCGGCTCGGCTCGCACGCGCGTCGGCCCGGGTCGCGGTCGACGCACAACCCTCGAGGTGAACCCATGACGCGACATCCGGATTGCGCCCCGGCGACAATCGACGCCACGCAGGCCGAAGCCGACATGCGCCACTGGCTGGCACGCGCGGTCATCGGTCTGAACCTCTGCCCGTTCGCGAAGGCGGTCCATGTGAAGGGGCAGATCCATTACGCAAGCTACCTGCCGGCCGACGAGGCCGGCCTGATCGATGCGCTCCTGGACGAGGCGCGTGCGCTCGTCGCATGCGAGGCATCGCAGCGCGACACCACCCTTCTGATGGCACCCAACACCTTGGCGGACTTTCTGGACTTCAACGACTTCACCGCGCGCGCCGAGCGTCGGCTCGCGCGTGCGGGCTTCGACGGCGTGCTGCAGCTGGCGACTTTTCATCCGCGCTTCCAGTTCGGCGGCAGCGAGCCCGACGACATCGCCAACGCCACCAACCGCGCCCCGTACCCCACGCTGCACCTGCTGCGCGAGGACAGCGTGAGCCGCGCGGTCGACGCCTTTCCCGAGGCGGATGCGATCTTCGAGCGCAACATCGACGTGCTCGAGCAACTCGGCGCCGCAGGTTGGGCCGCGCTCGATGTCGGGCCGGGAGGGGCTTCGCGATGAGCAAGGCACTCAAGGCCGCCAAGGCCGAAGCCGACGTCCTGCAGGAGCTGCGGCCCGGCCAGTCGATCGAGCTGCTGAAGGAACTGCACATCCTCACCCGCGAAGGCCGGTTGAACCAGGATTCGCGGCGCAAGCTCAAGCAGGTCTATCACCTGTTCCAGTTCATCGATAAGCTGTTGAAGGAGCTGCCGGGCGAGGGTGCCCAGGCCACGCTGGCCGACCATGGCGCCGGCAAGTCGTACCTGGGTTTCATCCTTTACGACCTGTTCTTCAAGGCGCGCGGTGGCCACGTCTATGGCATCGAGACGCGCAGCGAGCTGATCGAGAAATCGCGGGCTCTGGCGGGTCAGCTGGGCTTTGGCCGCATGTCGTTCCTGAACCTGACGGTGGCCGAATCGACGCACGCCGACGAGCTGCCCGCGCAGATCGACGTGGTCACTGCGTTGCATGCCTGCGACACCGCGACCGACGACGCGATCGCCTTCGGCCTGGCCAAGAAGGCGCGCTACATGGTGCTGGTGCCCTGCTGCCAGGCCGAGGTTGCGGCCTGCCTGCGCGAGACCAAGGCGCTGTCGCTGTCGCGCACGCCCCTGGCCGAACTCTGGCGCCACCCACTGCACACGCGCGAGATCGGCAGCCAGCTCACCAATGTGCTGCGCTGCCTGTACCTCGAGGCCAACGGCTACCAGGTCACCGTGACCGAGCTGGTCGGCTGGGAGCACAGCATGAAGAACGAGCTCATCATCGCGCGCCGGACGGGCCAGGCCAAGGCCGGTGCCGCCGAGCGCCTGGCCAGCCTGCTGGCGGAGTTCGGGCTGTCGTCGCTGTTGGAAACACGCTTTCGCCTGCCATGAAAGCTGCGAGCGCGATCTAGTGGCCCGCCTGCCCCGCCTCACGCTGGCCGACCGGCTGCACCACGTGATCCAGCGCGGCAACAACCGCCAGGACGTGTTCGTCGGCGCGGCCGACCGTGAACGCATGCTGGCGTTGCTCGCCGAGCACGCACCGCGCCTGGGCGTGGCAGTGCACGCGTACGTGCTGATGGACAACCATTTCCACCTGCTGGTCACGCCGTCGTCCGCCAATGGGCTGCCGCAGCTGATGCAGGCCGTCGGCCGCAGCTACGTCCGCTGGTTCAACGACCAGCATGGCCGCAGCGGCACGTTGTGGGAAGGCCGCTACCGCGCGACGCTGATCCAGCCCGAGCGCTACCTGCTGCCCTGCATGGCGTACCTCGACCTGAATCCGGTTCGCGCCGGCCTCGTCACCGATCCGCGGGATTTCCGCTGGTCGAGTCACCACCACTACATCGGGCTGCGCCACGATCGCTTGGTGGCGCCGCACCCGCTCTACTGGACACTCGGCAACACGCCTTTCGCACGCGAAGCCGCCTACGCCGAACTGGTGCATGAAGGCATCAGCCAGCGCGACCAGGCGCTGCTGACGCATTCGGCACTGCAGGGCTGGGCCGCGGGCGACGCAGGTTTCCTGGCGCAGATCGAGGCTGAGACGCCACGTCGGGTGGTCAAGGGACGGGCCGGCCGGCGTCCTGGCATCTCGGCTGGTTGATGGCTTGAGCCTCCCTGTAAAGCAGGAGCAGTCAGTAGCTGATTGGTCTTTTATCTGTCCCTAAATATTTGTTTACTTTATTTGTCGGAAATTAATTGGAATCTGACCCCAATTAAAGTGCTTGGCATTGTTTGTGCAACGCAATATCCTCCGTTTCCCTGCGAAAAAATGAAGGAGTGCGCCACATGACAACGGATGCCGAAATCCGCCACCTGGAAGAACACGGGTTGTATTCGTCCGCCAATGAGCACGACGCCTGTGGCCTCGGCTTCGTTGCGCACATCAAGGGCGAGAAGCGTCACGACATCGTGACGCAGGCGCTCAAGATTCTCGAGAACATCGACCATCGCGGTGCCGTGGGCGCCGACAAGCTGATGGGCGACGGCGCGGGCATCCTGATCCAGATCCCCGACGCGCTGTATCGCGAAGAAATGAAGAAGCAGGGCGTCGACCTGCCGCCCTACGGCGAGTACGGCGTCGGCATGATCTTCCTGCCGAAGGAGCACGCCTCGCGCATGGCCTGCGAGCAGGAAATGGAACGCGCCATCAAGGCCGAAGGCCAGGTGCTGCTGGGCTGGCGCGACGTGCCGGTCAACCGCGACATGCCGATGTCGCCCGCCGTCAAGAAGACCGAGCCCATCCTGCGCCAGGTCTTCATCGGCCGTGGCAGCGACGTCATCGTCCAGGACGCGCTGGAACGCAAGCTCTACGTGATCCGCAAGACCGCCAGCGCCAACATCCAGAACCTGGAGCTCAAGCACAGCAAGGAATACTACGTTCCGAGCATGTCGAGCCGCACCGTGGTCTACAAGGGCCTGCTGCTGGCCGACCAGGTGGGCGTGTATTACCTCGACCTGTCCGATCCGCGTTGTATTTCGGCCATCGGCCTGGTGCACCAGCGCTTCTCGACCAACACCTTCCCCAAGTGGCCGCTGGCCCACCCGTACCGCTATGTCGCCCACAACGGCGAAATCAACACGGTGCGCGGCAACTACAACTGGATGAAGGCGCGCGAAGGCGTGATGTCGTCGCCGGTGCTCGGCCCCGACCTGAAGAAGCTGTACCCGATCAGCTTCGCGGGCCAGTCCGACACCGCCACCTTCGACAACTGCCTCGAACTCATGACGATGGCCGGCTACCCGATCAGCCAGGCCGTCATGATGATGATCCCCGAGCCCTGGGAGCAGCACGACACGATGGACGAGCGCCGCCGCGCGTTCTACGAATACCACGCCGCGATGATGGAGCCGTGGGACGGCCCGGCCTCGATCGTGTTCACCGACGGTCGCCAGATCGGCGCCACGCTCGACCGCAACGGCCTGCGTCCGTCGCGTTACTGCGTGACCGACGACGACCTGGTCATCATGGCCTCGGAGTCGGGCGTGCTGCCCGTGCCCGAGGACAAGATCGTGCGCAAGTGGCGCCTGCAGCCAGGCAAGATGTTCCTGATCGACCTGGAACAGGGCCGCATGATCGACGACGACGAGCTCAAGGCCTACGTCGTCAACACCAAGCCGTACAAGCAGTGGATCGAGAACCTGCGCATCAAGCTCGACAGCGTGAAGGCGCCCGCGCCCGAGGCGCACGAGAGCAAGGTGTCGCTGCTCGATCGGCAACAGGCCTTCGGCTACACGCAGGAAGACATCAAGTTCCTGATGTCGCCCATGGCCCAGTCGGGCGAAGAGGGCATCGGCTCGATGGGCAACGACAGCCCGCTGGCCGTGCTGTCGAGCAAGAACAAGCCGCTCTACAACTACTTCCGCCAGATGTTCGCGCAGGTGACGAACCCGCCGATCGACCCGATCCGTGAAGCGATCGTGATGTCGCTGGTTTCGTTCATCGGCCCCAAGCCCAACCTGCTGGACATCAACCAGGTCAACCCGCCGATGCGGCTCGAGGTGAGCCAGCCGATCCTCGACTTCGCCGACATGGCCAAGCTGCGCAACATCGAGCAGCACACGCAGGGCAAGTTCCGCAGCTCGACGCTGGACATCACCTACCCGGCCGACTGGGGCCGCGAGGGCGTCGAAGCCAAGCTGGCCTCGCTGTGCGCCGAAGCGGTGGACGCAATCAAGGGCGGCAGCAACATCCTGATCGTGAGCGACCGCGCCGTGAGCGCGACGCAAGTCGCCATTCCGGCGCTGCTCGCTTCGAGCGCGATCCACCAGCACCTGGTGCGCGAGGGCCTGCGCACCACCGCCGGCCTGGTGGTGGAGACCGGCAGCGCCCGCGAAGTGCACCACTTCGGCGTGCTGGCGGGCTATGGCGCCGAAGCCGTGCACCCGTACCTCGCCATGGAAACGCTGGCGTCGATGCACAAGGATCTGCCGGGCGACCTGTCGGCCGAGAAGGCCATCTACAACTACGTGAAGGCGATCGGCAAGGGCCTGTCGAAGATCATGTCCAAGATGGGCGTGAGCACGTACATGAGCTACTGCGGTGCGCAGCTGTTCGAGGCCATCGGCCTGAACAACGACACGATCGGCAAGTATTTCTCGGGCACGGCGAGCCGTGTCGAGGGCATTGGCGTCTTCGAGATCGCCGAGGAAGCGCTGCGCATGCACGAAGCCGCGTTCGGCGACGACCCCGTGCTGGCCAGCATGCTGGACACCGGCGGCGAATACGCCTGGCGCACCCGCGGTGAAGACCACATGTGGACGCCCGACGCCATCGCCAAGCTGCAGCACAGCACGCGTGCCAACAACTGGAGCACGTACAAGGAATACGCGCAGATCATCAACGACCAGAGCCGCCGTCACATGACGCTGCGCGGCTTGTTCGAGTTCAAGATCGATCCGGCCAAGGCGATTCCCGTGGAAGAGGTCGAATCGGCGGCCGACATCGTCAAGCGCTTCGCCACCGGCGCGATGTCGCTGGGCTCGATCTCGACCGAGGCGCATGCCACGCTCGCCGTCGCGATGAACCGCATCGGCGGCAAGAGCAACACGGGCGAAGGCGGGGAAGACCCGGCGCGCTACCGCAACGAGCTCAAGGGCATCCCGATCCAGCAGGGCGACACGCTCAAGAGCGTGATCGGCAACGCCAACGTCGAGGTCGACCTGGCGCTCAACCCGGGCGACTCGCTGCGCTCGAAGATCAAGCAGGTGGCGTCGGGCCGCTTCGGCGTGACGGCGGAGTACCTGAGCTCGGCCGACCAGATCCAGATCAAGATGGCACAGGGCGCCAAGCCCGGCGAAGGCGGCCAGCTGCCCGGTGGCAAGGTGACCGAATACATCGGCAAGCAGCGCTACTCGGTGCCGGGCGTGGGCCTCATCAGCCCGCCGCCGCACCATGACATCTACTCGATCGAAGACCTGGCGCAGCTCATCCACGACCTGAAGAACGTCGCGCCGCACGCCAGCATCAGCACCAAGCTGGTGAGCGAAGTGGGCGTGGGCACGGTGGCCACCGGCGTGACCAAGTGCAAGAGCGACCACCTGGTGATCGCCGGCCACGACGGCGGCACGGGCGCATCACCCTGGTCGTCGATCAAGCATGCCGGCGGCCCATGGGAAATCGGCCTGGCCGAAACCCAGCAGACGCTGGTGCTCAACCGCCTGCGCGGCCGCGTGCGGGTGCAGGCCGACGGCCAGATGAAGACCGGGCGCGACGTCGCCATCGGGGCCCTGTTGGGCGCCGACGAGTTCGGCTTCGCCACCGCGCCGCTGATCGTCGAAGGCTGCATCATGATGCGCAAGTGCCACCTGAACACCTGCCCGGTGGGCGTGGCCACGCAGGACCCGGTGCTGCGCAAGAAGTTCTCGGGCAAGCCCGAGCACGTCGTCAACTACTTCTTCTTCATCGCCGAGGAAGTGCGCCAGATCATGGCCCAACTGGGCATCCGCAACTTCAACGACATGATTGGCCGCGCCGACCTGCTCGACATGAAGAAGGGCCTGTCGCACTGGAAGGCCAGCGGCCTGGACTTCAGCCGCCTGTTCGCGCTGCCGAACGTGCCGGACGACGTGGCGCGCTACCACGTCGAGAACCAGGACCACGGCCTGGAGAACAACCTCGACACGCGCCTCATCGAGAAGTCGCGTGCGGCCATCGAGCGTGGCGAGAAGGTGCAGTTCATCGAGATCGCACGCAACGTGAACCGCACGGTCGGCGCCAAGCTGTCGGGCGCGCTCACCCGCGTGCATCCGGAAGGCCTGCCCGACGATTCGATCCGCATCCAGCTCGAAGGCACCGGCGGCCAGTCCTTCGGCGCCTTCCTGGCCCGCGGCATCACGCTGTACCTGATCGGCGACGCCAACGACTACACAGGCAAGGGCCTGTCGGGCGGTCGCATCGTGGTGCGACCGAGCCTGGAGTTCCGTGGCGAAGCGGTCCGCAACACCATCGTGGGCAACACCGTCATGTACGGTGCGACCACCGGAGAGGCGTACTTCTGCGGTGTGGCGGGCGAACGCTTCGCAGTCCGCCTGTCGGGCGCCACCGCGGTCGTCGAAGGCACGGGCGACCACGGTTGCGAGTACATGACGGGCGGCACGGTCGCCGTGCTCGGCAAGACCGGCCGCAATTTCGCGGCCGGCATGAGCGGCGGCGTGGCCTTCGTGTACGACGAGGACGGCAAGTTCGCCTCGCGCTGCAACCTGTCGATGGTCTCGCTGGAAAAGGTGCTGACGACGGCGGAGCAGAAGGCAAGCGTGTCGCCGTCCATCTGGCATGGCGGCACGACCGACGAGGCACAGCTCAAGAAGCTGCTGGAAGACCATCACCGCTGGACCGGCAGCAAGCGCGCACGCGCGCTACTCGACGACTGGACCACGTCGCGCACGCGTTTCGTGAAGGTGTTCCCGAACGAATACAAGCGCGCACTCGCCGAAATCCACGAACGCAAGGCCCGCGCGGCCGCCAGCGGCAACAACGCGCAGATCGGTGTCGCTGCCGGTGGCTCGCGCACGCCGGCCGCAGCCTGACGCCCCGCCCAGAACGAAGAAAAGAGGACAGCACGATGGGAAAAATCACCGGCTTCATGGAGCATGAGCGCATCGAGGAGGGCTACAAGCCCGTCGACGAACGGCTCAAGCATTACAAGGAATTCGTGGTCGGGCTCACGCCCGAGCAGGCGAAGGTACAGGGCGCGCGCTGCATGGACTGCGGCACGCCGTTCTGCAACAGCGGCTGCCCGGTCAACAACATCATTCCGGACTTCAACGACCTGGTCTACCGCGACGACTGGCGCAATGCCTTCGCCGTGCTGGATTCGACCAACAACTTCCCGGAGTTCACCGGCCGCATCTGCCCCGCGCCCTGCGAAGCGGCCTGCGTGCTGAACGTGAACGACGACCCGATCGGCATCAAGTCGATCGAGCACGCGATCATCGACCGTGCCTGGAACGAGGGTTGGGTTGCGCCCCGCGCGGCCAAGCACAAGACCGGCAAGAAGGTCGCCGTGGTCGGTTCGGGCCCGGCCGGCATGGCCGCGGCGCAGCAACTCGCGCGCGTTGGCCATGACGTGACCTTGTTCGAGAAGAACGACCGCGTGGGCGGCCTCCTGCGCTACGGCATCCCCGACTTCAAGATGGAGAAGACGCACATCGATCGCCGCGTCGAGCAGATGAAGGCCGAGGGCGTGACCTTCCGCACGGGCGTGATGGTCGGCGCGGCCAAGGACCCGCTGGGCAAGGGGTCCAAGGTGACCAACTGGGCCAAGGAAACCGTCACTCCCGAACAACTCGACAAGGAATTCGACGCGGTGCTGCTGACCGGCGGCGCCGAGCAGTCGCGCGATCTGCCGGTGCCCGGCCGCGACCTGGACGGCATCCACTACGCGATGGAGTTCCTCCCCCAGCAGAACAAGGTCAATGCCGGCGACAAGGTCAAGGGGCAACTGCGCGCCGACGGCAAGCACGTCATCGTGATCGGTGGCGGCGACACCGGGTCGGACTGCGTGGGCACGAGCAACCGCCACGGTGCGATCGGCGTGACCCAGTTCGAGCTGATGCCCGAGCCACCGGCAGAAGAGAACCGGCCCATGACGTGGCCCTACTGGCCCTACAAGCTGCGCACGAGTTCCAGCCACGTGGAGGGATGCGAGCGCGAGTTCGCCATCTCGACCAAGGAATTCATCGGCGACGGCAAGGACGGGAAGACCGGCAAGGTCACCGGCCTGAAGACCGTGCGCGTCGAATGGAAGGACGGCAAGATGGTCGAGGTCGCCGGCAGCGAGCAGATCCTCAAGGCCGACCTGGTTCTCCTGGCCATGGGATTCGTGAGCCCGGTGGCGAACGTGCTGGACGCTTTCGGCATCGAGAAGGACGCGCGCGGCAACGCCAAGGCGTCGGTCGATTTCATCGGCGGCTACGCGACCAACGTGCCCAAGGTGTTCGCAGCCGGCGACATTCGCCGCGGCCAGTCGCTGGTGGTCTGGGCGATCCGCGAGGGTCGGCAGGCTGCACGCGCGGTCGACGAGTTCCTGATGGGCTTCAGTGACCTGCCGCGCTGAGACCCTTCGCAACCAAAGGTAGCGCTGTCCTTTATCATCCGGGGAAACCCGAGCCGGGATGCCTGACAGGCCGCCCGGCTTTTTTCATTGATATGGACACATCAGCGCCTCCCTTGGTTGAATTTCGAGACGTACGCTTCGGCTACGGTGCGCGCGCCATCCTCGATGGCGTGTCGTTTTCCGTGCCGCGTGGCAAGGTCACGGCCCTGATGGGTGCGTCGGGCGGTGGCAAGACCACCGTGCTGCGCCTGATCGGCGGGCAGGTCCGCGCCCAGGCAGGCCAGGTGCTGCTCGACGGGCAGGACGTCGGCCAGATGGACGCGCAGGCGCTCTACGGCGCGCGGCGCCGCATGGGCATGTTGTTCCAGTTCGGCGCCCTGTTCACCGACATGAGCGTCTTCGACAACGTCGCTTTTCCGCTGCGGGAACACACGTCGCTGCCCGAGGCCCTGGTGCGTGACATCGTCCTGATGAAACTCGGTGCGGTGGGGTTGCGCGGCGCGCGCGACCTGCTGCCCAGCGAGGTTTCCGGTGGCATGGCCCGTCGCGTGGCGCTGGCCCGGGCCATCGCGCTCGACCCCGACCTGGTCATGTACGACGAGCCCTTTGCCGGCCTCGACCCGATCTCGCTCGGCACGGCAGCGCGGCTCATCCGCCAGCTCAACGACACGCTGGGGCTCACCAGCATCATCGTGTCGCACGACCTGGAAGAAACCTTCCGCATCGCCGACCACGTGGTCATCCTTGCCAATGGCGGCATTGCCGCGCAGGGCCGGCCCGAGGACGTACGGCAGAGCGACGATCCGCTGGTGCACCAGTTCGTTCACGCACTGCCCGACGGCCCGGTGCATTTCCACTACCCCGGCCTCAGCGTCGAGGACGATTTCGGCAGCACCCGGGGAGCCCAGCCATGAGTTTCTGGCGTCCCTCGGACATCGGCTTTGCCGTGCGCCGCAAGCTGGCCGACATCGGCCATGGCGCGACCCTGTTCTGGCGCCTGCTCGGGCCCGGCGCCCGTGCCCTCGGCCGTTTCGGCCTGGTGCGCGACCAGATCCACTTCCTCGGCAACTACTCGCTTGCGATCATCGCGGTGTCGGGCCTGTTCGTCGGCTTCGTCCTCGGCCTGCAGGGGTACTACACCCTGCAGCGTTACGGTTCGGCCGATGCGCTGGGGCTGCTGGTGGCGCTGTCGCTGGTGCGCGAACTCGGACCGGTGGTCGCTGCGCTGCTCTTTGCCGGTCGCGCCGGCACGTCGCTGACGGCGGAAATCGGCCTGATGAAGGCAGGCGAGCAGTTGAGCGCCATGGAGATGATGGCGGTCGACCCGGTGCGACGCATCCTGGCCCCACGCTTCTGGGCCGGCGTCATCACGATGCCGCTGCTGGCCGCGGTGTTCAGCGCAGTCGGCATTCTGGGCGGCTACATCGTCGGCGTGCTGATGCTCGGCCTTGATTCCGGCGCCTTCTGGGGTCAGATGCAGAGCGGCGTCGACGTCTGGAAAGACGTCGGCAACGGATTCATCAAGAGCGTGGTGTTCGGCCTGACGGTGACCTTCGTGGCGCTGCTGCAGGGCTACGAGGCGCAGCCGACGCCCGAGGGCGTGTCCCGCGCCACCACGCGCACCGTGGTCGTCGCGTCTCTGGCAGTCCTGGGGCTCGACTTCCTCCTGACCGCCATGATGTTCAGCATCTAGGAAAGAAAATTCATGCAACGTTCCAACAAAGACATCTGGGTCGGCCTGTTCGTGCTGATCGGCGCTGCCGCCCTGTTGTTCCTCGCGCTCCAGTCGGCGAACCTGTTGAGCCTCAACTTCCAGAAGACCTACACGGTCAGCGCACGATTCGACAACATCGGCGGTCTCAAGCCGCAGACAGCCGTGAAGAGCTCGGGCGTGGTGGTCGGCCGCGTGGAGTCGATCGTCTTCGACGACAAGCGCTTCCAGGCCACGGTGACGCTGGCGCTGCAAAATCGCTACAGTTTTCCCAAGGACAGTTCGATCAAGATCCTCACGAGCGGCTTGCTGGGCGAGCAGTACATCGGGATCGAGGCCGGTGCCGAAGAGAAGAACCTGGTGCAGGGTGACGTGATCACGGCGACGCAGTCGGCCGTGGTCCTGGAAAACCTCATCAGCCAGTTCCTGTACAGCAAGGCTGCCGACGGCAGCACGCCCGCAGGTGCCCCGCAGGACAATAAAAAATGAATTTCAATTCCTCACCGATGTCGATGACCAAGACCCCCGTTGCTGCCGTGCGCTGGTTTGGCGCCCTGGCCGTGCTCGCACTCGTCGCAGGCTGTGCCACTGGCCCCAATCGCAATCCCGCCGATCCGTTCGAACCGCTGAACCGCGGTGTCTACAGGTTCAACGATGCCATCGACACGGCCGTGCTCGTCCCGGTGGCAACGGCGTACACCAAGGTCCTTCCTGCGCCCGTGCGCACCGGCGTGCACAACTTCTTCAGCAATCTGACGGAAGTGTGGAGTTTCGCGAACAGCCTGCTGCAGCTGCGCATCCAGGACAGCGCCGAGACCTTCATGCGCTTCAACGTGAACACGGTGATGGGCCTGGGCGGCATCCTCGACGTGGCGAGCGACCTCGGGATCGACCGTCACCAGGAAGACTTCGGCCAGACCTTGGGCCGCTGGGGGGTGCCGAGCGGTCCGTATGTGATGCTGCCGCTGCTTGGTCCGTCGACGGTGCGCGACACGGCGGCGCTGCCTGTCGACGTCCAGGGCGGTTTGCTGTCACAGGTCGACGACGTCGGCGTACGCAATTCGCTCTACGTGTTGCGCATCGTGGATGCGCGTTCGAGGTATCTGCGCGCTACATCCTTGATTGGCGACGCGGCGCTCGACGAGTACTCGTTCACCCGCGATGCGTTCTTGCAACGCCGCCAAAACGAGGTTTACAACGGCAATCCGCCCGACGACGGTGCCGGCAAATAAGTCACGTCGTTGCGTTCTGTTGCATGGCTTCACGCAGCTTCACGCTGCGCATCGGGAACCTGCCTGCGCATGACGGCGTCCAACTGCTTCGGGGAACCTTGTGATTCCCCGGCTACGAAACGAGGTATTTGATCCATGACGACCCAGACACTGCAACGCCGCTCCCTTGGCCGCTTCGCCCTTGCGAGCGCGCTGTTCCTTGGCGCCGCAACGCTGTTCGTTGCGCCTTCCGTTCGCGCTGCCGACGAAACGCCCGACGCCCTCGTCAAGCGCCTGTCGACCGACGTCCTGGCGACGATCAAGGCGGACAAGTCGATCAAGGCCGGCGATGTCAGCAAGATCATGCTGCTTGTCGACAGCAAGATCATGCCGAACGTTAATTTCCAGCGCATGACGGCGTCGGCCGTCGGTCCGGCATGGCGCCAGGCCACGCCTGAACAACAGAAGCGTCTGCAGGACGAGTTCAAGACGCTGCTGGTCCGCACCTATGCAGGCGCGCTCGATCAGGTGAGCGACCAGACCGTCACCGTGCGTCCGTTCCGCGGCTCGCCCGACGACAAGGACGTGCTCGTGCGCACCGAGATCCGCGGCAGCGGTGATCCGGTCCAGCTCGACTACCGCCTCGAAAAGACGCCCGGCGATGCTGGCGGCTGGAAGGTCTACAACCTGAACGTGCTGGGCGTGTGGCTGGTCGACACCTACCGCACCCAGTTCGCACAGCAAATCAACAGCAAGGGTATCGATGGGCTGATCGAGGCCCTCGCCACCCGCAACAAGAGCAACGCGAAGGGCTGATGATGCTGGTCCTGCCGTCCAAGCTGACCCACGACGACGCGCCTGCCTGCATGCGCATGTTGCAGCAGGGGCTGGCAGGGCAGAACGGCTCTGCCGCCGTGGTGGACGCCAGTGCGCTCACCCGCTTCGATTCATCTGCCATCGCAGTGTTGCTCGAATGCCGGCGCGAAGCCGGCATTCTGGGCCGCGGCTTCGCGGTCAAGGGCCTTTCTCCGAGGTTGCGCGAGCTCGCCACGCTCTACGGCGTGGCGGGGCTTTTGCCTGCCGCCCCCTAGTTCCGTCACGGCCCCGTAAAATCGTGGGTTCTCATGCCCGCGATCTCGTTCCAATCGGTCTGCAAGACCTTCCCCCCTTCCCGCCAGCAGCGCGCCCAAGGCAAGCCCGGCTTGCGCGCGGTCGACGACGTCAGCTTCCAGATCGAGGAAGGTGAGTTCTTCGGTTTGCTCGGCCCCAACGGCGCCGGAAAAACCACCCTGATCAGCATGCTTGCCGGGCTTTCGCGCCCGACGTCGGGCTCGGTGAGCGTGCACGGTTTCGACGTGCAACGCGACTTCGCCGAAGCGCGCCGTCACCTGGGCGTGGTGCCGCAGGAACTGGTGTTCGACCCGTTCTTCAATGTGCGTGAGGCGTTGCGCATCCAGTCGGGCTACTTCGGCATCAAGAAGAACGACGACTGGATCGACGAACTGCTGACCAGCCTCGGTCTGGCCGACAAGGCGACGGCGAACATGCGCCAGCTTTCCGGCGGCATGAAGCGCCGCGTGCTGGTGGCGCAGGCGCTGGTCCACAAGCCGCAGGTCATCGTCCTGGACGAACCCACGGCGGGCGTCGACGTCGAACTGCGCCAGACGCTGTGGCAATTCGTCGCCAAGCTCAACAAACAGGGCAGCACGGTGCTGCTGACCACGCATTACCTGGAAGAAGCCGAGGCGCTGTGCAACCGCATCGCCATGCTCAAGCAGGGCCGTGTCATCGCGCTGGACAGCACCAGCGAACTGCTGAAATCCGCTGCGAGCAACGTGCTGCGCTTCAAGACCGACATGAACCTGCCCTGGTCGCTGGCCCAGCATGCGCGCATCACAGGGCGCATCGTGCAGTTGCCGGCCAAGAACGCGCATGAAGTCGAACAACTGCTGGTCTCGCTGCGCGAGGCGGGCGTGACCGTGGAAGACGTCGAAATGCGCAAGGCCGACCTGGAGGACGTGTTCCTCGATCTCATGGCGGGCGAGCAGACGCCGCTGGAGGTGGCGCGATGATGATGTTGTCGCCGACGGGCTGGCGCGCGCTGCTCTACAAGGAAACGCTGCGCTTCTGGAAGGTCGGCTTCCAGACGGTGGGTGCGCCGGTCCTCACGGCAGTGCTCTATCTGATGGTGTTCGGCCACGTGCTCGAAGACCATGTGAAGGTGTACGGCACCGTCAGCTACACGGCCTTCCTGGTGCCCGGGCTGGTGATGATGAGCATCCTGCAGAACGCCTTTGCCAACAGTTCGTCCTCGATCATCCAGAGCAAGATCATGGGCAGTCTGGTGTTCGTGCTGCTCACGCCGCTGTCGCACTGGGGATTGTTCTTCGCGTACGTCGGTTCGTCGCTGATCCGCGGCCTGGCGGTAGGCCTGGGCGTGTTCGTGGTGACCCTGTTCTTCGCCATGCCGGCTTTTGCCGCACCGCTGTGGATCGTTGTTTTCGCCATGCTGGGCGCTGCGATGCTCGGCACGCTGGGGCTCATTGCCGGACTCTGGGCCGAAAAGTTCGACCAGATGGCCGTGTTCCAGAATTTCCTGATCATGCCCATGACCTTTCTGTCGGGCGTTTTCTATTCGATCGGGTCGCTCCCGCCTTTTTGGCAGACCGTCAGCCACCTGAACCCGTTCTTCTACATGATCGACGGCTTCCGCTATGGCTTCTTCGGTGTGAGCGATGCGTCGCCCTGGCTCAGCTTTGGCATCGTCGCCAGCGCCTGGCTGGTGGTGAGCGCCATCGCCGTGCATCTGCTGCGCATCGGTTACAAGATCCGCGGATGACCGCCCCCATTTATGACCGCTGAAGAACTCCAAGCCATCATCGCCGCCGGACTGCCCTGCGAGCACATCGCCCTGGAAGGCGACGGACGCCACTGGTACGCAACCATCGTCTCCTCGCAATTCGACGGCCTGCGCGCCATCCAGCGACACCAGCGCGTCTACAAGACCCTGGGTGAGAAAATGCACACCGACGAAGTGCACGCGCTTTCGATGAAGACCTACACGCCGGCCGAATGGGCCGCTGCACCGCGCTGAATTCGCGCACGATTTCCTGCTGGATCTTTCATGGACAAACTTCTGATTCGCGGCGGGCGCAAGCTCGGCGGCGAAGTACTCATTTCCGGCGCCAAGAACGCCGCGCTGCCCGAACTGTGCGCCGCGCTGCTGACCGACCAGCCCGTGACGCTGCGCAACGTGCCGCGCCTGCAGGACGTGTCGACCATGCTCAAGCTCATCCGCAACATGGGTGTGCAGGCCGAGCGCGACGACCAAGGCACCGTGCGCATCGACGCCGGCGACCTGCACAACCCCGAAGCGCCTTACGAGCTCGTCAAGACCATGCGTGCGTCGGTGCTGGCACTGGGTCCGCTGCTCGCGCGTTTCGGCCATGCCAAGGTGTCGCTGCCGGGTGGTTGCGCGATCGGCTCGCGGCCGGTCGACCAGCACATCAAGGGACTGCAGGCGATGGGCGCCGAGATCGTGGTGGAGCACGGCTACATGATCGCGCGGCTGCCGGCGGGTCGCACCCGGCTGAAGGGCGCGCGCATCCTGACAGACATGGTCACGGTCACGGGCACCGAGAATTTCCTCATGGCGGCCGCGCTGGCCGAAGGCGAAACGCTGCTCGAGAACGCGGCGCAGGAGCCCGAGATCGTCGATCTGGCTGAGATGCTGATCCGCATGGGCGCGAAGATCGAGGGCCATGGCTCGGGCCAGATCCGCGTGCAGGGTGTCGAGCGCCTGCACGGCGGCGAGCACGCCGTGGTGGCCGACCGGATCGAGGCCGGCACCTTCCTGTGTGCGGTCGCGGCCACCGGCGGCAACGTGACGCTGCGCCACGCACGCCTGGACCATCTCGATGCGGTGGTCGACAAGCTGCGCGATGCGGGTTGCGAAATTTCGGGCGTCGAAGGCGGTGTGCGCATCGTGTCGCGCGACGCGACACAGTTGAAGGCGCAAGCCTTTCGCACCACCGAGTATCCGGGCTTCCCGACCGACATGCAGGCGCAGTTCATGGCGCTCAACTGCGTGGCGCAGGGCTCGGTGGCGGTGACCGAGACCATCTTCGAGA
>Ga0247813_10000277_pt1 | contig 56978 bp, 53 predicted proteins | sample UWRJL169409C1_FD_180719 | JGI IMG/M metagenome (GOLD analysis project Ga0247813, IMG submission 180719) | Plant litter microbial communities from Arlington Agricultural Research Station in Wisconsin, United States - UWRJ-L169-409C-1 | ecosystem: Environmental > Terrestrial > Plant litter >... | reverse complement strand
CGCGCAGGCCGCCCGGAGCAGCCCGCCGAGAAGCCCGTCCGCCGTCGCGCGACGAGCAAGAAGGCCCCCGCAGCGGCCGAGACCCCGGCAGCCGAGCCGGCCCCGGCAGCACAGCAGGCCCCCGCAGCGCAGACCGCCGCGACGGCACCTGCCGAGACCCCGGCCGCAGACTCTGCTCCCGCTGCACCCGTGAAGGCGCCCCGCCGCTCACGCCGTGTCGTCAAGACGACCGAGCAGCTCGACGTCTTCGCCGAGCTCTCGCCCACGACCACCCCAGCCGCCGAGGCCGCACCGACGACGCCGGTCGCCGCATCGCAGCCCGAGGCGCAGCAGCCGGCGACCTCGTCGCAGACCACCGCGGACGAGCCCGCGACGTCGGCAGCCCCGGCTGCCCCGGCACGGCGCCGCCGCGCCGCCACCCGCCCGGCGTCGAGCGCGACACCGACGACCAGCACGACACCGACGACCAGCACGGCTCCGGCAGCCCAGGAGCCCGCCGAGGCGGCTCCGGCCGCGGCCGAAGCCCCGGCCGCCGCCACGGCGGACCAGCCGGCCGAGCCGACCACGACGAGCGGCCGCGCCCCGCGCCGGTCTCGCTCGCGCGCCGCAGCACCGGCGACCACCCCGAGCCACGAGGAAGAGGTCGCGAGCCTCGACGTCGTCGCGTCGATCGAGGCGCTCGCCGCTGAGCCTGCAGCACCGGCCCGCCGGAGCCGCCGCGCCACCAGCTCCGCGCCGACGACCACCGCCCCGGCCCTCTTCGAGGACGCCGAGGTCACCCGCCCGCGCCGTGCCGCGACCCGCAGGGCCGCCGCCCCAGCACCCGTCGAGGCTGAGACCGCCGAGGCCTCTGCACCCGTCGAGGCCCCGGTGGCCGCTGCTGCGACGACTGCTCCTGCCACGACTGCTCCGGAGGCTGCCGCCGAGGCCCCGCGCAAGACGCGCAGCCGTCGCTCGCGCTCTGCCGAGACCGTCGAGACACCAGCCGCACCCGTCGCCGAGCGCGCTGCGGCACCCGAGCAGGTCCAGGCCGACGAGGCCCCGGTTGACGAGGCCTCCGCCGAAGAACCTCAGGCACCGCGCCGCACGACAGCGCTGCTGTTCCAGGCTCCGGACCCGGAGGCCGCGCGTCCGCGTCGTCGCCGCGCGCAGACCCCCGCGGGTCCGCCCAAGGCCGTCTCCGAGGCTGCGGCTGCCGCGGCAGACGAGGTGCTCGAGGACGAAGACGCCGAGTCGACCGAGGACGTCCTCGCGCTCGACGCGAGCCTGGACGCCCTGACCCCGGCGACCGAGGACGAGGGCACGGACACCTCTGAGGACGACTCCGACGACACCGAGGACGAGGACGACAACGGCCAGCCGCGCCGTCGCCGCCGTCGTGGTGGTCGCGGACGCCGCAACCGTGGCGGCTCGGACTCGCGCGACGAGGACTCCCGAGACTCTCGTGGCGCCAGCCAGGACGACGAGTCCTCCGAGGACTCCGACGACGAGGACGACGAGGACGAAGGCTCCGACGAGCCGCGCGGTCGATCGGAGAACGGGCGTTCGCGCTCGCGTCGCCGTGGCCGTGGAGCAGCTCCTGCCCAGGACGCCGACACGCAGGACGACGACTCCGAGAGCTCCTCGGACGAGGAGACCGACTCCGACGAGCACGACGACTCGGACGACTCCGCGTCGAGCCGTCGCCGTCGTCGTCGCCGTCGTGGGTCGCGCGGCTCCGACAGCGACGCTGCCCCCGCCGCCGCGTCCTCGGGCCGCAGCACAGCTGCCAGCACCGGCTCCAGCAGCCGCAGCGGTCGTACAGGCGCCGACGAGGTCACCGCCCTCAAGGGCTCGACGCGTCTCGAGGCCAAGCGCCAGCGCCGCCGTGAGGGCCGCGACGCCGGTCGCCGCCGCTCGATCATCACCGAGGCCGAGTTCCTCGCCCGCCGCGAGGCCGTCGAGCGCTCGATGATCGTCCGCGAGCGGAACGGTCGCACGCAGATCGCCGTGCTCGAGGACGGCGTGCTCGTCGAGCACTACGTCTCGCAGCAGTCGCAGGCCTCGATGGCCGGCAACGTGTACCTCGGCCGGGTGCAGAACGTGCTCCCGAGCATGGAGGCCGCCTTCGTCGACGTCGGCAAGGGCCGCAACGCCGTGCTCTACGCCGGTGAGGTCAACTGGGACGCCCACGGTCTCGAGGGTGCACCGCGCCGCATCGAGCAGGCGCTCAAGTCGGGTGACTCGGTCCTGGTGCAGGTCACCAAGGACCCGATCGGGCAGAAGGGCGCTCGCCTCACCTCGCAGGTGACCCTCGCGGGTCGCTATCTCGTCTACGTCCCCGGCGGCGGCATGACGGGCATCTCGCGCAAGCTCCCGGACACCGAGCGTGCCCGCCTCAAGAAGATCCTCCGCGAGGTCGTCCCCGAGACCGCCGGTGTGATCGTCCGTACCGCGGCCGAGGGCGCGAGCGAAGACGAGCTGCGCGCCGACATCGCCCGTCTGCAGGGGCAGTGGGAGGCCATCGAGAAGAAGTCCAAGACCGCGTCGGCGCCTGCTCTGCTCCAGGGCGAGCCGGACCTCGCGATCCGCGTGGTGCGCGACATCTTCAACGACGACTTCAGCTCGCTGACGATCTCGGGCGACGGCGCGTGGTCGGAGATCTCCGAGTACGTCAACGCCCTCGCCCCCGACCTCGCCGGGCGCGTCAAGCGCTGGACGAGCGAGAAGGACGTCTTCGCCGAGGCGCGGATCGACGAGCAGCTGGCCAAGGGCATGGACCGCAAGGTCTGGCTGCCCTCGGGTGGCTCGCTCGTGATCGACCGCACCGAGGCCATGACCGTCGTCGACGTCAACACCGGCAAGTTCACGGGCTCGGGCGGCACGCTCGAGGAGACCGTCACGAGGAACAACCTCGAGGCGGCCGAGGAGATCGTCCGGCAGCTGCGTCTGCGCGACATCGGCGGGATCATCGTCGTCGACTTCATCGACATGGTCCTCGAGTCCAACCGCGACCTCGTGCTGCGTCGCATGGTCGAGTGCCTCGGTCGCGACCGGACCAAGCACCAGGTCGCCGAGGTGACCTCGCTCGGGCTCGTGCAGATGACCCGCAAGCGCGTGGGCCAGGGCCTCGTCGAGGCGTTCTCGGAGACCTGCGACCACTGCAACGGCCGCGGGTTCATCGTCCACGACGAGCCGAACGAGAAGCACTTCCAGGGCGGCTCCCAGCCGTCGGGCGCTCAGGTCGCGGCGCAGGCTGCAGCCTCGGCTCCCGCCGACGGCGACAGCAAGCGCGCCCGTCGCAAGCGGGGTGCCAAGGAGACCGAGACCGTCCCGGCGGTCCCCGTGCTGCCCGAGGCTCGCGAGGCCGTCAAGGCCACGCTCGCGACGATCGCCGCAGCGGCGGCGCACGCCCACGAGCACGACGACGAGCACACCGACGGCGCCGAGCACGGTGCTGACGAGCACGGTGCCGGCGTCGAGCAGGGCGTGGTCGTGACGGTCGACGTCGAGACCGCCGAGGTCGTCGACGTCCGTCAGCACGGCGCGGAGAGCGTGACCGATGCGTCCTCGGAGAGCGTCGAGCAGCCTGGCGCCGCAGAGGCCCAGGAGCCTCGGCGTCCTGTCCTCGACGTCGTCGCGGAGCTCCGCTCTGTGCGTCGCCCGGTCTCCGGCCAGGGCCGCGGGGAGCAGAACGACCAGCAGTGACCCAGACGGGACGTGGGGCTCAGGACCGGGGGACCGGTGAGCCCGCAGGCTCCCAGACGCCGCAGGCGCGGACGACACCGTCGTCCGCGCCTGCGGCGTCTCCCGTGGTGCTGCGGCCGTGGCGGGCGGAGGACCTCCCCGTCTACAGGGAATGGTTGCGCCCCCACCACGAGTGGCATCTCTGGGACGGTCCGTACTACGCGCGCCCGACCGACGACGAGGCCGACGAGATCGTCGCCCGCCGCGCTCGCGAGATCGTGACAGACGGGGCAGCGGCGTCCACGCCAGGCCTGCCTCCTCGGTCTCTCGTCGTGGCGAGCGCTGCCGACGGGAGCTTCTGGGGGACCGTGAGCTGGTACTGGGAGTCCCAGGAGACCGAGTGGGCGCGGATCGGCGTCGTCCTGCACGACCCGGCCGTGCGTGGCAGGGGAGCGGGGACCGCCGCGATCGAGCAGTGGACGACCATGCTCTTCTCCACCACGGGCTGGCGGCGGCTCGACCTCGCGACGTGGTCGGGGAACCACGCGATGTCGCGGGTGGCCGAGAGGCTCGGGTTCACGCTCGAGGCACGGTTCCGCAGGGCGCGCGTCGTCCGCGGCGAGGTCTACGACTCGCTCGTCTACGGCGTGCTCCGGGAAGAGTGGGCGCAGCGGTGCCACGACGGCGGAGCGGGTCGCTGACGACAGACGTCGAGAGGGGGCTGCGCTCGAGCCCGGGCGCTGGTGAGTGCTGTCTCACAGAGCTGACCGCCCCATGGTGGTGGAGACTCGCCCCCGAGTAGGGCATGATGGTCTACGGAGCCTGACGGCTCCGTCTGTGCGCAGGTCGTGCAGGCACCTGCGAGCCAGACACCGAGAGCTGGCGGCAGTGCTAGCAGTGGCATTTGACCCTGAGCGCAAGATTCCGTAATCTTGAACGTCGGCGCGTACTGATTCGCGCTGGTCCCCGTGTGCTCCCTGAGTCTCATGACGCAGTCAACGACCACGTCTTCGATTCAGGTGATGAGCATGCCGCAGACACTAAGAGAGATGAGCAGCAACGTGGTGTACGCGATCGTCAAGGCCGGTGGCCGCCAGGAGAAGGTTTCCGTGGGCGACGTCGTCGTCGTCGACCGACTTTCCGGCGACGCTGGCGAGTCCATCGAACTTCCCGCGCTGCTTCTGGTCGACGGGGAGAAGGTGACCACCAAGGCAGCAGACCTCGCCAAGGTCAAGGTCACCGCGGAGATCGTCCGGGACGAGAAGGGCCCGAAGATCACCATCCTCAAGTTCAAGAACAAGACCGGTTACCGCAAGCGTCAGGGTCACCGTCAGCAGCTGACCCGCCTGAAGGTCACCGGCATCAAGTGATTTCCTCGTCGCGGTAGGCCTGGCCTCCTGCGAACGAACTCGTCAGACACTCTTCAGCAGGAAAGCAGGTTCGGCCATGGCACACAAGAAAGGCGCGAGCTCCTCGCGCAACGGTCGCGACTCGAACGCACAGCGTCTCGGTGTCAAGCGTTTTGGCGGTCAGGTCGTCAGCGCTGGTGAGATCATCGTCCGCCAGCGCGGCACCCACTTCCACCCCGGCAACAACGTCGGACGTGGCGGGGACGACACGCTCTTCGCTCTGACCGCCGGTGCGGTCCAGTTCGGCACCCGTCGTGGCCGCAAGGTCATCGACATCGTCGAGGCTGGCGTCTGAGCTTCAGACTCCTAGATCTTCCGCAAGAGGGGCGCACCGGTTCGGTGCGCCCCTCTTGCTCATGCACGCCCCACACTGCCCTCGCGGCAGCTCGCTCGATGATTGGTTGACCGATGGCTTCGTTCGTAGACCGCGTAGTCCTGCACGCCACAGGCGGCAACGGCGGGAACGGCTGCGCCTCGATCCGCCGCGAGAAGTTCAAGCCCCTCGCCGGCCCTGACGGCGGTGCAGGCGGCATGGGCGGCAGCGTGATCCTGCGCGTCGACGGTCAGGTCACCACCCTCCTCGAGTTCCACCACCTGCCGCACCGCAGCGCCCCCTCGGGCACCCAGGGCATGGGTGACTACCGTCAGGGCGCCAACGGCGAAGACATGATCCTGTCGGTCCCCGACGGGACCGTCGTCAAGGACACCGACGGCAACGTGCTCGCCGACCTCGTCGGCATGGGCGCGGAGTACGTCGTCGCCGAGGGCGGTCACGGCGGGCTCGGCAACAACGCGCTGGCCTCGAAGGCCCGCAAGGCCCCTGGCTTCGCGCTGCTCGGAGAGCCCGGCTCGGAGGCGTCCGTCGTCCTCGAGCTCAAGACCATCGCCGACGTCGCGCTCGTCGGCTACCCGAGCGCCGGCAAGTCCAGCCTCATCGCCGCGATCTCGGCCGCACGGCCCAAGATCGCCGACTACCCCTTCACCACCCTGGTGCCGAACCTCGGTGTCGTGCAGGCGGGCTCGTCCCGCTACACGGTCGCCGACGTCCCCGGGCTGATCGAGGGCGCGAGCGAGGGCAAGGGTCTCGGCCTGGAGTTCCTCCGTCACATCGAGCGCTGCGCTGTCCTCGTGCACGTCCTCGACTGCGCGACCCTCGACCCGGGCCGCGACCCGCTGAGCGACCTCGAGGTCATCGAGCAGGAGCTCGCGGCCTACGCGCCCGACCTCCAGTCCGACGGCACCCGCGTCCCGCTCAACGAGCGGCCCCGCGTCGTCGTGCTCAACAAGATCGACGTCCCCGAGGCACGCGACCTCGCCGAGCTCGTCCGCCCCGAGTTCGAGGCGCGCGGCGTCAAGGTCTTCGAGGTCTCGGCAGCGAGCCACGAAGGGCTCAAGCAGCTCACCTACGTGCTCGCCGAGTACGTCGAGCGTGCCCGCAAGCTCGCCCCGAAGCCGAGCATGGCCCGCACGATCATCCGGCCCAAGGCTGCCGACGGCTCCGAGTTCACCGTCCAGCGCAAGGAGTCCGGCGGCCAGACGTACTTCGAGATCCGCGGCACCAAGCCCGAGCGCTGGGTCCGCCAGACGGACTTCGCCAACGAGGAGGCCATCGGCTACCTCGCGGACCGTCTCGCGGTCCTCGGCGTCGAGAAGCAGCTGTTCAAGGCTGGCGCTGTCGCGGGTGACGAGGTGCGTATCGGTCCCGAGCACAACGCCGTGATCTTCGACTGGGAGCCCACCCTCGTCACGGGTGCCGAGCTCCTCGGCGGCCCGCGAGGCACGGATGCGCGCTTCGCCGAGTCGCAGTCCAACCGCCCGACCCGTGGCGACAAGCGCCGCGAGTACACCGAGCGCATGGACGCCAAGGCCGAGGCCCGCGCCGAGCTGTGGACCGAGCGCGAGCAGGGCATCTGGACCGACCCCGAGATCGACGCAGACGCTCCTGTGGACAGCCCCTCCAAGGACTGACCACCTGCGCGAGAATGGTCCGGTGAGCGACACCGGAACTTCGAGCGACGACCTCCAGACCGCACCTGCAGCCCCGCCGGCCCCGCCGCGCGGGGCTCTGGCGCCTCGGGAGGTCCCCGTGACGCCCCGCTCGCTCATGGGTTCTGCTCGACGCGTGGTGGTCAAGGTCGGCTCGTCGTCGCTCACAGCGGCCGACGGGCGGCTCGACGTGCAGGCGCTGCGCGACCTCGTCGAGGTGATCGCCGCACGGCACGCAGCCGGCCACCAGGTGGTCCTCGTGACGTCGGGTGCGATCGCCGCGGGCCTCGGCCCGCTCGGCCTGACCTCGCGTCCGAGCGACCTCGCGACAGCCCAGGCGGCCGCGTCGGTCGGTCAGGGGCTGCTCGTCGCCCGGTACACCGAGGCCTTCGCCGCGCACGGCATCCGGGTCGGGCAGATCTTGCTCACGGCCGAGGACACCGTCCGGCGTGGTCACTACAAGAACGCCCAGCGCTCTCTCGAGCGGCTGCTCGACCTCGGGGTCGTGCCCGTCGTCAACGAGAACGACGCCGTGGCGACCGACGAGATCCGCTTCGGCGACAACGACCGCCTCGCCGCCCTGGTCTCGCACCTCGTCCGCGCCGACGCCATGGTGCTCCTGACCGACGTCGACGGCCTGTACGACGGACCGCCCTCCCGGCCCGGCACCCGCCAGATCCCTGAGGTCCGCAGCCCTGCGGACATCGAGCACGTCGAGGTGACAGGTCGGGGCAGCTCGGTCGGCACGGGCGGGATGCTCACCAAGCTCGAGTCGGTGTCGATCGCGACGCAGTCCGGGATCCCCGTGGTCCTCACCAGGTCGTCCAACGTCCAGGGCGCGCTCGACGGGTCGCCCGTGGGCACCTGGTTCCACGCGACCGGCCGACGGACCACGCGACGGCGGCTCTGGCTCGCCTACGCGGCCAAGAGCCGTGGCCGGCTCGTGCTCGACGACGGTGCCGTGCGGGCCGTCCTCGGTGGCTCCGCCTCGTTGCTCCCCGCAGGGATCACCGGTGTGGAGGGCGAGTTCGAGTCCGCCGACCCTGTCGAGCTCGTCGACACCGAGGGTCGGGTGGTGGCCCGTGGGTTGTCGGCCTACGACGCCGCCGAGATCCCCGGCCTGATGGGCCAGACCACCGGGGACCTGCGTGACGCCCTCGGGGCCGGCTACGACCGGGCTGTGGTCCACCGCGACGACCTGGTGCTCGTCCGTCGGCCGCGGAAGGTCTGACCCGGTCGGTGCCCGGTCACCCGTCTCGGCCGGACCACCCAGCGGGACGTGGGTGACTCCACGACCGCGGGTGGCTAGCCTGGGGGGATGACTCAGGTAGCCGACGCAGCAGCGCTCCACGACGTGACCGAGGCCGTCCTCGAGACGGCCCGCCGGGCGAAGATCGCCTCGCGGACGCTCGCGACCGCGACCCGTGGGACCAAGGACGCGGCCCTCGGCGCCCTCGCTGACGCCCTCGTCGCGAACGCCGAGGAGATCGTGGCGGCGAACGAGATCGACCTCGACAGGGGACGGTCCAACGGCACCTCGCCCGGTCTGCTCGACAGGCTCGCCCTGACCCCCGAGCGCATCGGCGCGATCGCCGACGCCCTGCGCGAGCTCGCCGCCCTGCCCGACCCCGTCGGCGAGGTCGTGCGCGGCTCGACCCTCCCCAACGGCCTCCGGCTGCGGCAGGAGCGCGTCCCGATGGGCGTCGTCGGCATGATCTACGAGGCGCGACCGAACGTCACGGTCGACGCTGCCGGTCTGGCTCTCAAGAGCGGCAACGCCGTGATCCTGCGCGGCGGCAGCGCCGCAGCCAGCTCGAACGAGGTGATCGTGCGGGTGCTCGCCGACGCCCTCACGGCGCAGGGGCTCCCGGCCGACCTCGTCCAGTCGATCGACGCCTACGGGCGACCCGGCGCCGTCGCCCTCATGCACGCCCGCGGCCTCGTCGACGTGCTCGTGCCGCGCGGGGGAGCGGACCTCATCCAGACCGTCGTCCGCGAGTCGACGGTCCCCGTCATCGAGACGGGGGTGGGCAACTGCCACGTGTTCCTCGACGCGTCGGCCGAGCTCGAGACGTCGATCGCGATCGTGCTGAACTCCAAGACGCACAGGGTCGGGGTCTGCAACGCCGCCGAGACGCTGCTCGTGCACGCCGACGCCGCGCAGGCGCTGCTGCCCGGGGTGCTCGCCGCGCTGGGTGCCGCCGACGTCGTGGTACACGCCGACCCGCTCACCGCCGCGCTGGCCCCCGAGGGGGTCACCGTCGTCCCGGCGACCGACGAGGACTGGGCCACGGAGTACCTCTCGCTCGACCTCGCCGTGCGGGTCGTGGCCGACCTCGACGAGGCCATCGACCACGTGCGGACCTGGACCTCGGGGCACACCGAGGCCATCGTCACGAAGGACCTGCGGTCCTCGGAGCGCTTCGTCGCGGAGCTCGACTCGGCGGCCATCATGGTCAACGCCTCCACGCGCTTCACCGACGGCGGGCAGTTCGGGCTGGGTGCGGAGATCGGCATCTCGACGCAGAAGCTGCACGCGCGCGGACCGATGGGGCTCGCCGAGCTGACGACCACCAAGTGGGTCGTCAACGGCGACGGCCACATCCGTTCCTGACCCGCCGCGCGACCTGCGCGGACGTCCTGCCGTGCGAACCTGGTGCCTCTCCAGGGTGAAGGTCGAGACGTCCTGTGCCGATGGATGACATGAGAGACTGGGCGTCTGAGCGATGCTCACGACGTGTGAGCAGCGGGACGCACCCTCGACCCGCCGATGCCCGACCCGATGGAGGATGACGTGTTCGCAACAGTGCTGGCAGCCGCAGAGGAGCACGAGGTCGTGAACCACCTGGCGATCCCGCCCGTCGCCTTCGGCATCACGACCTTCGTGATCCTCACCGGCCTGCTCCTGGTGACCTACGCCTTCCGCAGCGTGTGGACCCGTCACTGACCGTCGTCAGGACGTCGAGCTGATGACCTCTGAGCGCCAGCGTGTCGGTGTCATGGGTGGCACCTTCGACCCCATCCACCACGGGCACCTCGTGGCGGCGAGCGAGGTGGCCGCACGCTTCGACCTCGACGAGGTCGTGTTCGTGCCCACAGGGCAGCCGAGCTTCAAGCAGGGGCAGGACGTCAGCCCTGCGGAGCACCGCTACCTCATGACGGTCATCGCGACCGCGTCGAACCCTCGCTTCACCACGAGCCGTGTCGACATCGACCGTCCTGGTCTCACGTACACGGTCGACACGCTCCGAGACCTGCGCGCGCAGCGTCCCGACGCGGACCTGTTCTTCATCACCGGCGCCGACGCGATCGAGCAGATCGCCACGTGGAAGAACGCCCCCGAGCTGTGGGAGATGGCCCACTTCGTGGCTGTCACCCGTCCGGGGCACGTGCTGTCGGTCGTCGGCCTCCCGAGCGAGCACGTCAGCCTGCTGGAGATCCCGGCGCTGTCGATCTCCTCGACCGACTGCCGGGCGCGCGCCCGTGCAGGAGACCCCGTCTGGTACCTCGTCCCGGACGGCGTCGTGCAGTACATCACGAAGTACGGTCTGTACCGAGAGTCGGCTGTGAAGGTGGCATCATGACGAACCCAGCGGACGGCGCACCACTCACGCGCCGCCAGCTCCGCGAACGGGCCGAGGCAGAGGCGGCGCTCAAGGCCGGGCAGACCGGTCCGCCGGCCTACGCGCAGCCCGCCGTCAACCCGGCGTCCGAGCCCTCTGGCGGTCCTGCTGGCGCAGCACGAGCGCCCGCGCAGGCGGGGTCGCCGCGCCCGCCCGCGGCCGCGACACCCCGTCCAGCATCTGTCACCTCCGGACCGACCGCCACGACGGCCGCTCCGGCTGAGGACGGGACGCCCGCCGGGGCCTCACGCCCCGCACAGGCGGCGCAGGCTGCCGGGACCGCGCGCCCCGCAGCACGGGTCGGCGACCCGCAGCGGAGCCCGGCACCGCAGCGGACCCCCGCCCCTCAGCAGGCACCGGCTCGACCGACCGCCGCGGGGGAGACCTCGACCCCTTCGCCTGCCGCTGGGCCGGCCTCCGCCCCGCAGACCGTCCAGCGCCCGACCGCTCAGGAGCGTCAGCCAGCCCTGTCGCGCCGCTCGCTGCGTGAGCAGGCTGGCGGTCTGACCGACACCGGCACGATGATCGTCCCGCCGCACCAGACGGGCAAGATCCGTACCGTCGACGAGACCGGCGAGCTGACCGCCTCGCGCCCCGTGCCCACGGGCCAGGGCACGGCGCCTGGTGCCGCCAGGCCTGCAGCTCCCGCAGCGCGCCCGGCAGCAGCCGCGCCGTCGGCAGACGCCGCTGGGTCGACGATGAGCTTCTCGCAGCGCCTCGCGGCCTCAGCCCCTCCGTCCGCCCGGCCGGCCAACGGCCGGACGCAGCCGCCAGCCGCCCAGGGCATCCCTGCCCAGGCGGCCTCGGTCCCCGCCGCGCCGGGGTCGGTCTCGCGGACCTCGTCGTGGGCGCCTGTCGCTGCCGCGGACGTCCCCTGGGCGCCTGTGCCGACGGTGTCGCCTGCGACGCAGCCCTCTGAGGACGCCGTGGTGACGGCCGAGCCCGGCTCGACAGCCGACTCTTCGGCGGATGCAGCAGCCGCACCCGCCGGTGCGGCTGGGTCGACGGCCGAGCCGTCGTCCGGCAGTGACGTCCCGCCCGGCCTCGCCGACGGTGCGGACTCCTTCACGCAGGCTCCGCAATGGGACGCGATCACCGCCGGAGCAGGCTCAGCGACGACCTCCGGCCCGGCCGTCCGCGAGGAGCATGACGACGAGGAAGACGAGGACTACGACGACTCGGACCACAAGTACACGTGGCTGCACTACGTGATCCTCGTCGCCCTGGCCTTCGTCCTCGGGCTGATACTCTGGAAAGTCGCCTTGGAGGGCGAGAGCGGGGCAGCATCTGCGCTGCCTGCACCGTCTTCAGCATCGTCGACAGCTGCGCCTGCAGCCCTGGTCCCTGAGGCCTGGGCGGACCAGGCTGGTTGGACCGTCGACGACGCCTCCGGCGTCACCGTCATCGAAGAAGTCCTCTAAGGAGAGCTGTGCCTGCAACCGAACGTGCCGTCGAGCTGGCGATCGCCGCGGCCCGAGCCGCATCTGACCGCAAGGCGGCCGAGATCATCGCCCTGGACGTCAGCGAGCAGCTCGTCCTGACCGATGTGTTCCTCATCGCCTCCGGCAACAACGAGCGACAGGTGTCGGCGATCGTCGACTCCGTCGAAGAGGCGCTCCACGGCCTCGGCGTGAAGCCGATCCGGCGCGAGGGCAAGGGCGAGTCGCGCTGGGTCCTCATCGACTTCGGCGACATCGTCGTCCACGTCCAGCACCAGGAGGACAGGGTCTTCTACGCCCTCGAGCGCCTGTGGAAGGACTGCCCGGTCATCGAGCTCCCCGAGGACGCTCGTGGTGGAGACGGCCACGCCCCCGAGTACGACGCCGACGACTTCGGCTACCCCTCGCCGGCCGACAGCCGCGACGACACCGTATGAGTGCCGGCTCCGTCGTCTTCCTGCGGCACGGGCGGACCGCGTACAACGCGGCCGGCCGTCTGCAGGGCCAGGTCGACATCCCCCTGGACGAGGTCGGGCAGTGGCAGGCAGAGCACGGTGCCCGTGCTCTGGCCACGTTCCACGCCTGCTCCCGCGTGGTCGCCTCTGACCTCGTGCGCGCCAGGGTGACGGCGGAGCACTACGCACGGGTGGGCGGGCACGAGCTCGTCATCGACCCGCGCGTGCGTGAGCGCAGCTTCGGTGACTGGGAGGGCCTGACCCGTCCCGAGATCGAAGAGGGCTGGCCCGAGGAGTTCGCCCAGTGGCGACGCGGCGAGCAGCCCGCCGGGGCGAGCATCGAGACCCGCACGGAGGTCGCCGCACGCATGCTCGCGGCCGTCGACGAGCACGGGGCCGACCTCGGGGCTGACGACACGCTCGTGATCGTCTCCCACGGGGCCGCGATCACCATCGGGGTCACCGCGCTCATCGGGCTCGACCCGGAAGCGTGGCGCGGGCTGAACGGCCTGCACAACGTCCACTGGAGCCACGTCGAGCGCTCCGGACCTGCGGCGACGACCCCGTGGAGGCTCCTCGCGCACAACGTCGGGGCCGGTTTTCCGCTGGATCACTGGAACGCTGGACCCGATTGGAACTTGGAGCCAACTTCGGTCTAAGATAGCAACGCCTCGGCAACGGGGACAGGAACTTTCCGAAGTTCTTGGGGCTGTGGCGCAGCTGGTAGCGCACCTGCATGGCATGCAGGGGGTCAGGGGTTCGAGTCCCCTCAGCTCCACCGAAGATGAAAGACCCGGCCGGGAACGGCCGGGTCTTTTGTCGTTCTGGGTCGACGTCGATGGAGACGTTCACCGACGAGTGTGATGTGACTCACGCCCGGCGTCGATCGGCTCGATCCTAGGGGCGGAGCGCGCGACGCTAGTGGTGGACCCGGCAGCGCGGGCGCGCTCTGGGGGGCGCCCAAAGACTGGTGCGACGCACGTGGCAGGGCGTTCCGTGACGGCGCGGAGCAGGACGCTGCAGCCCGGTGAGAGCGCTCGTGGCGGCCGGAGAAGGCCGTTCGTGCAGAAGCTGTGGAGGCTTGCTGTTCGGCCAGCAAGTCCGTCGTAGGGCGGCGCCGCGGAAGCCGTCGACGAACTGCCAGAGAAGGTGCTGCACGGCCCGCCTCCTGACGGCTGTCGATCCGCCCTGCGTGGCCGGCAAGCCTGGAGCCGACATAATCGGACATCTCCGATTTGACCATTCTTCAACACATCGTTACGCTCCGATATGTCGATGGGTTGACGACCGGTATGTCACAGGTGCCGTGCGGCACGTGATCGACCTTCCGTGGTCCCGGTGGAGAGGGGTGTGCTGCGGGGTCGTGCCGTCCTACATCCTCTCGCCCGGATATGCCGATGTTTCGATGCGTTGTCCGACAGGGCAGCGCCACCAAGAAGGGACGTCATCGTGACGAAGAAGAAGACAGCCGCTTTACCAGCTGGGCTCATCGCTCTAGCGTTGGGAGGCTTTGGGATCGGACTGACAGAGTTCGGTCCCGTGGGCCTGCTCCCGCAGATCGCGACGGACTTCTCGGTGACCGAGAGCGTCGCGGGCTACCTGGTGTCCGGGTACGCCCTTGCCGTGGCCTTCGGTGCGATCGCGATCACCGCCGCCTTCTCCCGCTCCGAGCGCAAGAAGGTCCTCCTGAGCCTCGTGGTCCTGTTCATCGTGGGGAATCTGATCTCGGCCCTCGCGTCGACCTACGGTGTCATGCTGGCTGGACGCATCATCGCTGCTCTGTGTCACGGAGGCTTCTTCGGTATCGGCGCCGTGCTCGCAGCCAGCATGGTTGAGGAGAAGAAGAAGGCCGGCGCCATCTCGCTCATGTTCGCAGGGCTCACGGTCGCCAACGTCGTAGGCATCCCCTTCGGGACCTTCGTCGGTCAGCAGCTCGGCTGGCGCGCCACGTTCTGGGCGATCACAGGAATCGGGATCATCACGTTCCTCGGCATCCAGTTCCTCGTCGAGAGGTCACGAGCCTCCGAGACTGCGGGGCTGCGCACTGAGCTCGGAGCCCTCCGTCGCCCGCAGGTGCTGCTCTCTGCCATGGTGAGCATCTTGACCTTCGGTGGAGTTGTCGGTGCCTACACCTACATCGCCTTCACTCTGACCGAGGTCAGCGGATTCGCGACCAGCTCAGTCCCATGGTTGCTGCTGCTCTTCGGGGTCGGAACCTTCGTCGGCAACATCATCGGCGGCAGGCTGGCTGATCGCGCCCTCGACCAGTCGCTGCTAGGCATCCTTGCGGGCCTGGTCCTCGTGCTCGTGGCCTTCGCTCTGAGCGCCACGATCTGGTGGGCCGTGCTCATCGCCATGTTCCTGCTCGGCGCTGTGGGTTTCGCGACCGCTCCAGGCCTGCAGCTCCGGGTCATGCACTTCGCCGGTGACGCTCCCACTGTCGCCTCCGGGACGAACATCGCAGCGTTGAACGTGGGGAATGCTATCGGAGCCTGGATCGGCGGCCTGGCGATCGCCGCAGGCCTCGGGTTCGTCTCGCCGCTGTGGGTCGGTGCTGCTCTGGCTGCCGGGGCGTTCCTCGTCCTGTTGCCCACGAGCATCGCGAGCAGGCGCCGTGCAGCACGGGCTCCGATGCCCGGCGCTCCGATCGAGGAGCCCGTTGTCCGTCCCGTCAGCGGTCATGTCGAGGGCCACGACGGTCATCGCGGCGACGTGGCGTCCGGGGCGCCTCGCTGACCTGACCTGACCGGACGCTCGCGATCCGCATCCATCGCTCGGCCATCCGGGGAATCGACCGCGGCCGAGAACCATGACGTCACGTAGGGGTTGACGATGAGCAGCAACAGCACTGTTCCGCTGAGGGAAGACCGGTTCTCACGTTCCACGACGAATTCACATGCTCGACGACGGCGGGTGCCGTCCGTCGAACCGGACGGTCTGAGCACAGTCGTGTTCTTCCCAGGGCTCGGGAGCCGGTCGGCATACCGTGACATCGATCAGCGCACCGTCGGTGCTGGCTCGACTGCAGCCCTTGAGGTCTATGAAGCAGCGGCCCACGCACTCGGGCAGGTTCACACCCCGCTCTCTCTGGCGACGGACGCGACGAGCCTGCCCGAGGATCCGGTCGAACGACAAGGGTATGTCGGGGCCGCCTTCTTCACGCACAACGTAGCGATCTATCGCGACCTGGAGCACCAGAGTCGGCGCGACGGAGCGTTGCAGTTCTCCGCCTACACGGGGGAGAGCTTCGGGATGCTGGTCGCTGCTGTGGCGGGCGGCTCCCTGAGCGTGAGTGATGGCGCGCTGCTGGCCTACGCGTTCACGCCGATACTCCTCGGTGCATCGAACGAGCATTCTCGGAAGGCGTCAGCAATCGATCTCAGTCGATATGTGCCTCGCTACCCAGCCGATGCGCTGCCAGTCTCCGAGCCGGCTCACGTCATCGCCCTACGCGGCCATTCAGACGACGTCGCGCGTCTGCTGGAGTCTCTCGAACAGCTCCACGGCACCGCGGTCGAGCTGCACAAGCGGTACTCGCCTCGTCAGTTCAACATCTACGTGAACGCATCGGCCATGCCCACGTTCGTCAGGGTCCTGGGGGCCTTTCCGGAGGTGACGGCTGAGGAGCTGAAGGAGGCCACGACCTTCCTGGCGCACTCCCGGCGGATGAGCGGGGCACGGGAGGCTCTTGACAGGTTCATCGAGGGGCACGGAATCGTGTTCTCCGATCCGCACACGCCGCTGATCTCGAACAGCGGAGCAGGGTTCCTGCTGACCGGAGACCAGGTCCGCAACGCGGTGCTCGCGATGGCCGACGAGGTCATGGACTCTCACCACACCACAGAGCTGATCGACGAGCTTCGGCCCGACGTCGTCACGGAGATCGGCCGCGGTGCCAAGTCTTCCCAGCTCCTCCGGGACAATGCTGTGCGCGCTGGTGCGATCACCATCAGCAACGGTGTGCAAGCCCGCGATCTCGTGCGCATGGCCGGTCTTGCCCGCCAGCTTCACGGAACCGTGCGGCAGCTCGACCACCGCGGGAGCGGGGACCTCCACGCTGCGGACGTCGCGGTCCTCCGTGATCTGACGATCTTCTCGTCTCGGGAACCGGCGTTCGACGCGTATCTCCGTAAGACCGCTCATGCGTTTGCCTTCGACTCCATCCGGCACCCCGAGAAGGTCATCGGTCCAGCGTCGACCCGGTTCCGGGAAGCGCTTCAGTACACGCTCGCCCACCGTGACCGGGTCGAACCAGGCGAGGTGGTGCTCGGTGCGCGAGTGCGCAAGCGACTGCTAGGTGATCCAGGGGAGATCGGACGCGGCTACCTCGAGCTACGCGTTCTTGCTGAGGACGGGTCGATCCGCGACGACGAGATCGCTCCGACTCTCGACACGGAAGTGCTCATCATCCATTTCGAGCGACCTGCTCGAGGACGGGTGGGCACCCAGATCCGTCACGCCGTGCGGACAGGTCTGCGGGGCGACCCGCTCGTCCAGCGCTCCCGAGATGCCGTCGACCGCCAGATGCAGGCCGACAGCTCCCTCAGAGAACCTGCCGGGCTGGCTGAGACTGTCGCTCGCACCGAAGCCGTCGAGCACGTCGTCTTCCAGCTGGCAATGTTCCATCTCTTGCAGCAGCACCGGCCCGGGCTCTTCGCCCACGGTCACGTCTTCCTCGAGGCGACCGATCTGTTCGGATGGGTAACCTCTCTCGTCATCGGCAATGCTGTCGCGCCTGGCGACGCGGTCGAGCTCCTCTCGCACGTCTTGCACACACCCTCCCAGGCCTCGGGACGGCTGCCCGAGCTCGTCGTCGCGATGTGCGAGAAGATCCAAGACTCCGAGCTTCCTCTGCTGTCCACGGCAGGCTCGTCCGTCCTCACGCGGGGCGGCCTGCGTCGAGAGACCATGGCCTTCCTGGAGCTCGCAACAGGTGGGCAGCCTCTACGCCCGGTCCGGCTGCAAGCCTCGGCGACCGTCATAGGTCTGGCCTATGGGAACCAGCTCCACCGCGTGAGCACCTCGCCCCATCCTCGGAACACTCTTCTGGTGCGTACTCCGGAAGAGCTGTGGGGCCACGGGCTCAACAGTGATCTGGATGCCGCCGAGTCCCACGCGCTGCTCAGCGCGACAAGCGCGCACCGGGCCGTGCGAGAGTTCGCGCAGACCCGCAACATGCTCTTCAGCGCGATCAACTCCTACATCCATCCCGGGGAGCAGGTTGTCGGTTTCGGTGCCGGTGGCAGTGAGTCCATGACGATCTTCTTCCGACGAGAAGGCAACGATGAGCTGCTCGTGCGGAAGGTCCTGAGCGAGGCATTGTCCACTGCGCGCTGGGACGCTGAGGGGACTGGCGTGATGCTTCCGCCTTTCACGAAGGCGAAGCGTCAGGCTGAGTACCTCGCAGCTCTGCCCGACGCGCTCGACGGTTTCCTGCCGGGGGTCAAGAATGTGATCGAACGTCAAGTGATGGCTGTCGAGGCCGGAGGTGACCCGCGGATCAGCCGCGAGCTCATCTATGAGATGACGTTCATTGAGGGTCTGGAAGTCGGACAGTTCGTCCGACGGCACCGCCCACCTGCTGCGGTCATCGCCAAGCTCTACGAGCAGATCATGACTTTCCTCCATCATGACGTGCACAGCCATCGCCGTACTCCCTCGCCTGGAGCCACGCTCGAGGAGCAGTACTTCCGGAAGATCGAGGATCGGCTGCAGCTGTGCCGCGAGACGGCCCCGAAGACGTTCAACCCTGAACTGCTCGACACCGACGAGATCATCATCAACGGTCGGCGATACCGCAACTACCGCAGCCTACTGAGCGCTTTCCGTGGAAATGCTGATTATGCGCAGCGCCTCGAGGCGCGAGTGCATTCGCTCGTGATCGGAGACACGAACACAGAGAACATCAAGATCGGAGACATCGTCCCGCTTCAGAGCGCGGCACAACTCATCCGCGAGGGTGCCCCTGCCTCTGAGGTCACGGAGGCTCTGGCGGCCATCACCCCCAGCAGCATCGGTCTCAAGTTCCTCGACCCGCGGGCGATCGGTTTCCGTTCCGAGGGCGCGCAGACCCTCGACGACCCCATGTACGACAACAAGCCCTGGCACAACTCGATCGGGCACTACGACGAGATGCACAACGAGTACTTCGATCTCGAGCTCACCAAAGCCAGTGTCGGCACACCGCGCATCGATGTCCGTTTCCACGAAAACAATCCATTCCAGAAGGTCTACAGGGTCAGAGACGTCACCGAGCTCGGGCTCGCTGTCGATCCGACGGCCCCGGACGGCATCGAGGACTATTTCGCCCAGGTCATGAGATCCGTCTACCAGAGTGATGACCGGACGAAGTCCCAGCACCAGGTCGACGATCCTCACTGGGTGATCCGCTTTGTGTTCGTCATGGGCACCCACTTCACTGCTATGCCCCCGTTCCATTTCGCCTCAGAGATTGACGGCAGTGTCATCGACTCTCCCGAGGTCCAGCGCCGGCCGCTGGCGATCTACTGCGAAGGTCTCAAGTGGCTCAACTGGGCTCTAGAGATGCTCGAGGGAACACGCACGGACTTCCTAGGTCTGCCGGCCATGACTGACCTCGCGCCGACTGTCGTGCCTGAGCAGCCCGATCCTTCAACTACCACGAGGACCTGAGCCATGTCGTATGTTCTTCGCCCGCCGACCTCCGGTCTCGACGATCTCTCTGAAGAGTCGCGCCTCATCGCGACCCCCTGGAGTCGAATCGTGCGAGGTATCGGGCTCGGCCAGTACCCCATCGGTTATGACCGAGCGACAGACGAGCTCATCGAACGCTCCGTCACGATGTTGAGCGACAAGCTCGACGGCGCGGACGACTACACCACCTTCTCTGCTGCACTGGTCGACCTGATCCTCACCACGGTCCGGCCACGCGGCACTGACGCGGCCGTCGACCGTGGTCCCCGGCTCGGGGTCGTTGCGTCGGCGGTCCGGGCGATCGAGAACCCCTACTCACGAGCGATTGCCGGTACGATCCTGCTCGACACCCTCTCCAAGCTCGACCTGCGTCTCGGTGAGGTGGCACGCGACGTCGCTCGGCAGGTCCTCGCTGCGGTGGATCAGATCAAGCCCGACGCGATCCAGGACGAGAACCAGGGGCGTCACGGAGACTACGAGAGGGTGTCTGCGTCAACAGCCATGTTCCTCGCCTTCGACCGTGCTGGGCTCGCCGACCTGCTGAGCGGTGAGCGCGACAGGGTCTCGGAGGCTCTGGCTGCACTGGAGAACGTCCCCACCCCGTTCTTCCGGGGACGAGGCGGTGCCATGCTCATCGGTGCTATCGCGCTCCTGGGCCGGGAGGACTCCCTAGCCTCGAACGGGACAGCCGATTCCATCTTGGCAACGATGGACGCGGTCGATGACATAGGTCTCTACCCGACCTTCCCCAGCTCCATGTCCGAGGGCTTCATCAAGGCCTATCCGTTGCTGACTATGCTCAGCGCGCTCAGCACGCTGAGCGACCCTCATCGGTACGTCTTCTCCGGCACGGACCGACTGCAAGAGGCCACTGACCTCATGGCAGAGCTCGAACCCGTCGAGCGCACCCACATGGCGCTCTACTACGTGATGGCGCTCGAGAACCTCGGGCAGCGTGAGGCCTACCTGCCCGACCTCAACGCCTTTGTTGAGCAGGTGGTCGGACTGTGGCCAGACATCGATCCCGGCCGTGACTACTTTCTCTACGGCATCTCCTACGCCTACCTGATCCAGCTGGCATATCTTTCGGGCCGAGTCGATCTCATCACCGACACCATGATCAACCGGATGCTCGGAGCCTTCCGCTCTCTCGAAGTGACGCCGGAAGGTCGTGCGAACAGGCCGTACCCCTTCAGCTACGCCCTCAACGTGCTGACTGAGCTCGGACGCGGCGACCTGCTCCACACCCCTCATCCGGACTACGACGGCAGGTCGCCCTACAGCTGGGTGATCGAAGGTCTGTCGGACGGTGGTCGAGAGGAAGGAGGGCGGCTCTACATGCTCGACCACGCACTCATCAGCTGGGCTCTGCGTCTCCGGGCTCCCAACCGGAGCCGAGAGACGAGAACGCCCCGATAGTCGCAGTTCGGTCGACTTTCCGCGCACGTGACAGGCGCCGGCCGACGTATGCGACGCGATGCACATGACGGTGACCGGGCCAGCCCGCCGCCTGTCGGCGGGTTGAACGGTGCTAAAATCATCGAAGTATCACGATGGATCGTTCTCGGAGAGAAGAGGGTCATGACACCGCCTACCGAGGACATCTCTGCACCCACCGAGAATCTCTCCAGCCTCGTCGAAGTCCTCAAGGTCCTTGCACACCCGATGCGCCTGAAGATCCTGCAGTGGCTGCGCGACCCGCGAGGTCAGTTCCCGGTGGAGCAGGGCATCGCGGACCCCGACGTGTACGGCATCTGCGTCAGTCAGATCACGGACAAGGCGCAGCTCGCACAGTCGACCGTCTCGTCGTTCATGCGATCGCTCGAGCGTGAGAACCTCGTGACCTCGACTCGCGTCGGCAAGTGGACACACTACAAGCGCAACGAGAAGCGGATCGCCGAGATCCGGGAGGCAGTCTCGCTCGCCCTGTAGAGGCGGATGAGCCGGGCGAGCGGGAGTGCGAGGACAGCTGCCGTAGTCCGTCGCAAAACAAGAGCATCGCGAGTGCGGTGGGTTCGCTCCTCGGTCGGCGAAGAGGTCTCTGCCAGGGTTCTGGAACGCGGACCTATGCTGGATCGATGACCAGCCTGCACGAGCGCACCGCGACCGAGATCAGCCGCCAGCTCCGCTCCGGCGAGCTCTCACCCTCAGAGGTGACCGAGCACTATCTGGGTCGGATCACCCGGCTGGACGGGGAGCTCGGGGCCTTCGTCACCGTGACCCCCGAGGCTGCCAGGCGACGAGCCGCGGACCTGGCGGCGGAGGGTCCGCCGTCAGCGGTCACCGACGCCCCGCTCTGGGCCCTGCCGATAGGCGACAAGGACCTCTCTGACCGCGCAGGTGTCCCGACGGGCTTCGGGTCGCGCGCCTTCTCTAGGCCCTTCCGGTACGTCCCCGAGGTGAGCAGCGACATCACCCAGGTGCTCGACGCCGCAGGCGTCGTGTCCCTCGGCAAGACGGCCGCCCCCGAGCTCGGCTTCCCCTCGTACACCGAGACCCTCGTCGGTCCGCCCGCTCGCAATCCCTGGGACCTGACCCGGGGCGCCGGGGGGTCGAGCGGTGGTGCCGCGGTCGCAGTGGCCGCCGGGCTGCTGCCCGTGGCACCAGGGTCTGACGGTGGCGGATCTATCCGGATCCCTGCCGCGGCCTGCGGACTCGTCGGCCTCAAGCCGACCCGTGGTCTCCTGCCGGCCGGGGGAGGGGTGGAGTCGCTCGGTGGCCTGGTGGTGCACGGACCGATCGCTCGCACCGCAGCCGATGCCGCGCTGCTGCTCGAGGGCATGCTCCCTCGCACCGCAGACGGCCACGTCGAGCACCCGCGGACACTGCGGACGCCTGCTGCGCCCGCCGGGTCGTACCTGGCCGCCGCAGAGAGCGGAGAGATGCCCGAGGGTCGCCCGCTCCGCATCGGGCTGAGCACCTTCAGCTCGTGGGACGGCGCCTACGACATCGCGCTCGGCAACGAGGCGAAGACCGCGCTCCATGCCGGTGCGACTGCGCTCGGCGCGCTCGGGCACGACGTGGTGGACGCTCCTGCCTGGGACCCTGACCCGACCTACGCGGCGGCCTTCAGGACGCTGTGGATGGGTGGTGCGGCAGCCGTGCCGATCGACGAGCCCGAGCGCCTCGCCCTGCTCGAGCCGCTGACGCAGTGGCTGGTCGAGCGCGGCCGGTCTGTCACCGCTCGTGAGCTGGTCGAGGCCCTCGGGGCGCTCGCGGTCTTCGAGCGCACGATGGTCGCCCGCGTCGAGGCCTACGACGTGCTCCTGCTCCCGGCGATGGCGCAGACGCCGCGGCCGATCGGCTGGTACGACGCCACGGACCCTGAGCGGAACTTCGCGCAGCAGTGCGAGTACACGCCGTACACGTCGATGATCAACGTCTGCGGGCTCCCGGCGATCACCGTCCCGACACACTGGACGGCGCCCGACGAGCACGCTCCAGCAGGCCTGCCGATGGGGATCCAGCTGGTCGGCCGGCCCGGCGGGGAGCGCACGCTCCTCGCCGTCGCCGCGCAGCTCGAGGACAGCCTGCGCTGGCCCGACCGCCACCCACCCGTCTGGTGACCTCGGGCACGGGCGCCGGGACGAGGCATGGTGCCACAGGACCTTCCTCCTAGCCTCGTCTGCGCGCCCGCGGGTGATGATGGGACGCATGATCTCTCGACGCCTTGCCGCCGTGCCCGTCGCCGTCGCCCTCCTGCTCGCAGGGTGCTCGTCGTCCGGCACCCCGTCCTCCGACTCCGAGACCGGTGCGCCGTCAGCGGCAGACGCCTCGTCCTTGCTGCGTGACTTCGGGCTCGACGGCATGGACACCCGAGAGGTGATCGACCACCTCGACAGGCTGGGGGGCGACGACCGACCGACCGACCTCATGGCATCGATCCGGACCGACGAGGTCGTCCTGTCCGACGGGACGCGCGAGACCACCCTGCCGATGCCCGCCGACGAGCTCTACGTCTCGATGGCACCGTACGTCGACCAGACGCACGACTGCTTCTTCCACAGCCTCACCACCTGCCAGGGCGAGCTGGTGGGCGCAGACGTCGACATCCTCGTCCGCGACGACCAGGGGGAGGTCGTGCTCGAGGAGACCACGACCACCTACGCGAACGGATTTGTCGGTGTCTGGTTGCCACGCGACCTCACCGGGACCGTCGCACTGACCGTCGACGGTCGGTCGGTCGAGGCTCCTCTGAGCACGACGGCGGACAGCGCCACCTGCCTGACGGGGCTGCAGCTAACGTGACCTGTCCGAGCCCGCAGGTGGAGGGCTCGCGCGGAGCCGGGCCGTCCGTGGCCGGTGCGCCCGCCCGGAGAGACATCTGCTCGTGAGCCGACAGCGCAGCGCGACCCAGGGCCGGGCGACGGATCCCTGAGCCAGCGGCACCTGCACGGGGTAGATTGACGCGAGGGTCGACGGCGAGGCAGCCGTGACCCGTCCCGACCTGCGACGCCTGTCTGGCGCCATCTTCCTCGCCCGGTGGTCCAGGCCACCTGATCGGAGCCCCCATGACCTCGGAATCCTCGACCGAGAATGCCCAGCCGACAGGCGGCCCGCGCCGTCCCGTGCGCATCGGCGTGCAGATCGCGCCCCAGCACGCCTCGTACGAGAAGATCCGCGAGACCGCGGGTGCCCTCGAAGACCTCGGTGTCGACATCCTCTTCAACTGGGACCACTTCTTCCCGCTGTCGGGTGAGCCCGACGGTCTGCACTTCGAGTCGTGGACGATGCTCGCCGCCCTCGCCGAGCAGACCAGCCGTGTCGAGATCGGTGCGCTCGTCAACTGCAACAGCTACCGCAACGCCAACCTGCAGGCCGACATGGCCCGGACGATCGACCACATCAGTGCCAAGGGTGGCCAGGGCCGGTTCATCTTCGGCACCGGCTCGGGCTGGTTCGAGCGTGACTACGACGAGTACGGCTACGACTTCGGCACCGTGGGCACCCGCCTCGACGCCCTCGCCCGCGACCTGCCGACCATCGCCGACCGCTGGGGGAGGCTCAACCCGGCGCCGACCCGCAAGATCCCCGTCCTCATCGGTGGCGGTGGCGAGAAGAAGACGCTCCGGATCGTCGCCCAGCACGCCGACATCTGGCACAGCTTCAGCGACGCGGAGACCCTCGAGCGCAAGCTCGGCATCCTCGCCGAGCACGCCCGGGTGGTCGGCCGTGACGTGACCGAGATCGAGATCTCGACGGAGATCGGCAAGCGCAGCGTCGAGGAGGTCGAGGAGCAGCACGCCCTCGGCGCAACGCTCTTCACGATCGGCATCTCCGGCCCGGACTACGACATCTCGGGTGTCGCCGACTGGCTCGCCTGGCGCGACGCGAAGAACGCCGAGCACGCGGGCTGACCAGCCCCACCCGGACGTGACGACGGCCCACCACGCGATCCCGCGTGGTGGGCCGTCGCCGCGTCACGCGCGGTCCACCCTGGTCGGCGGGGCGGGGCGGGGCGGGGCGCGGCGCCCGGCGAGCAGACCGTGGACGGGCGACCGTCCTCGCCTCAGGAACGCCGATCGAGGACCTTGCGCAACCGCGCCTTCGAGAGGTTGCTGCGCAAGATCCACACGACGTCGGGGTCGTCGTCCGCGCCGAGGGTGTCGAGGTCGAGCAGGCCCTCCTCAGGTGCTGCGACGATCGCGACGCTCCAGGCGTAGCCGAGCGCCTGGCGCAGGGTCCGCAGGTCGGTGTCTGTGCGTAGGTCGCGGCGAACCGCGCGGATCGAGTCCGTCGCGGCGCGGCACGCCTCGAGCGCGGCGCGCGCCGTCGCGGGGTCGGTGAGCAGGCGCGGCTCGCAGATGCCGGCGACGGCAGCGCGGCGCACGAGCGGGTCGGGGTCCGTGACCCAGTCGGCGACGACGGACCTCAGGTCCGTGCGGTCGGCGTCGCCGACGATCTGGAGCGCCATCGCGGCCGCCTCCCGCACCCGCCACAGAGGATCAGCAGCGCGCTCGCGCAGCAGGGTCAGGACCTCGGGCCTCGCCGGGCCGTCGGCGAGGAGCCGTCCCAGCCCAGCCGTGCCGCACATCCGCAGGTACTCGTCCGAAGAGCAGGCCAGGTCGAGGAGCGCACCCTCAGGGACGGTCTGCGCGACAGCCTCGACCAGGGCGAGGTTCGCCCGTGGACCCGGAAGTCCGGAGTGCTCCCGGAGGAATCGTGGGAGATCCTCCTGAGGTGTCTCCGCGATCTCTGCTGCCCAGCGGCGTGGTGTCCCCATGGCTCGACGCTAGCGACCTGGCGAGGGTGCCTGCGAGGGACCTTCGGGTCTTCACCCGCAGGTGCACCGTAGCCCGAGAGCACGGCCACGCCGGCCCCAGCGCGGCTGAGCGGGGTGGCGCGGCTGCGCCAGCACGGGTTGAGCATCTTCTTCGCTGTGGCCTTCGTGCTCGCCCTCGGCGGCCAGTCGGTCGCCGGGCTCGCCGCCTTCAACGAGGAACAGCTCGAGCACGGGGCCGCGGCGGTCTCGTACCTGGACTTCGTGACGTCCTCAGACTTCGTCGTGGATGTGGCCGAGAACTGGCAGTCGGAGTTCCTCCAGTTCTTCCTCTTCATCTGGGCGACAGTCTGGCTCGTGCAGAAGGGATCGCCCGAGTCCAAGAAGCCTGGGGACGTGGGCACCGGCACGGACGAGGAGCAGCTCGTGGGGGAGCACGCACGCCCCGACTCACCAGCGTGGGCCAAGGTCCGCGGGGCGCGCGGCTGGGTCTACTCGAACTCCCTGCTGCTGGTGATGGGGGCGATCTTCGTGCTCTCGTGGCTCGCCCAGGCCGTCGCGGGGATTGTCGTCTACAACGACGAGCAGGCGACCCACGGCCAGCCGCCCGTGTCCTTCGTGGGATACCTCGGCTCCGCGGACTTCTGGAACCGCAGCCTGCAGAACTGGCAGTCGGAGCTGCTGGCCGTCGGGTGCATGGTCGCCTTCTCGATCTTCCTGCGCCCACGGGGCTCGTCGGAGTCCAAGCCCGTGGGCACCCCGCACAGCATGGCGGCGGTCGAGTCCGAGTAGCCGAGCTCCGGCGCGTCAGCCCTTCGAGCCCGTCGTGGCCACCCCGTCGACGAAGTACCGCTGGCCGAGGAAGAACAGCAGGATCATCGGGACCGTCGTGAGCACGCCGGCCGTCACGACGACCTCCCACTGCGACTCTCCGCCAGTGCCGAACTGGTCGACGAGGGCCTTGAGCCCGCGGGGGATCGTGAAGGTGTCTGAGTCCTGGAGGTAGATCAGCGGACGCATGAGATCGGTCCACGACGCCTGCGCCTCGAAGAGGAAGGTGAGCACGATCGCCGGCTTGCACAGCGGCAGGGCGATCCGCCAGAACATGGTCCAGCTGCTGGCCCCGTCGAGCATCGCCGCCTCGAAGGGGTCGCGTGGCAGCCCGAGGAAGAACTGGCGCAGCAAGAAGATGTAGAAGGCGCTGCCGAAGAGGTTCCCGGCCCAGAGCGGCACGTTGGTCCCGACCAGACCGAGCTGGTTCCAGATGAGGAAGGTCGGGATGAGCGTCACCGCCCCGGGCAGCATCATCGTCGCGAGGACGAGCGTGAACAGAGGCCCGCGCCCGCGGAACCTGTAGAAGGCGAAGCCCCAGGCGACGAGGGCGCTGGTGAGCGTGACGGTGACCGCGGCGAGGGCGGTCACCACGAGGGTGTTGCCGAGCCACAGGGCGATCGGCGCCTCCTGCCACACCGTGAGGTAGTTCTCGACAGTGAAGGTCTTCGGGATCAGCCGGTTGTCGAAGACGTCGGACCGCGGCTTGAAGGAGGCACTGAGCAGCCACACCAACGGGTAGATGAACACGACCGTCAGCAGGACGAGGGTCGCGACCACCGCGGTGCGCAGAGCGATCCGTCCGGTGCGTCGGCGTGGGCGCTCGCGGGACGTCCCCGCCGGCGCGAGGACCGGAGCCTGGGGAGGAGGGCCGAGGACGGCGGCACCGATGCCCTCTTCAGGGTGCTCGTCGGCGCCGGACCTGTCGGCGACTGCGGGGGTGGTCATCGCTCTCCCTGGTAGTGGACGAGGCGCTTGGACACGACGAGCTGGACGGCGGTCACGGCCATGATGATGAGGAACAGCAGCCACGCCATCGCCGAGGCGTAGCCCATCTCGAGGAACTCGAAGCCCTGCTGGAAGAGATAGATGACGTAGAACAGGGCTGCGTCGTTGGAGTACGACGAGCTCCCGGCACCGAAGTACGCGGTGTACGCCTCGGTGAAGATCTGGAAGGCCCCGATGGTGTTGATGACCACGACGAAGAACAGCGCTCCGCTGATCATCGGGATCGTCACCGAGACCGTCCGGCGCCAGTACCCGGCCCCGTCGACGCGGGCGGCGTCGTAGAGCTCGGTCGGGACGTCGCGCAGCGCCGCGAGCAGGATGATGACCGAGGAGCCGACGCTCCACAGGCTGAGGAGCACGAGCCCTGGCTTGATCCACGCCGGGTCCGTGGTCCACGCCGGTCCGTCGATGCCGAACCAGCCGAGCACCTCGTTGACGATCCCGTACTGGCCGTTGAACAGGAGCAGGAGCAGCACGCCCGCCGCGACGGGCGGTGTCATCTTCGGTAGGAAGAACGCCGTCCTGAAGAACCCCGCCGAGCGCCCGGCCTCGTTGAGCAGCAGGGCGAGGGTGAGCGCGACGAGTACGTACGCGGGCACCTGCAGGGCCGTGTAGACGAGCGTGTTGCGCAGGGACAGGGCGATCTTGGGGTCGTCGAGCACCCGCTGGTAGTTCTCGAGCCCGACCATCTGCGGGTCGTTGATGACGTCGTAGTCCGTGAAGGACAGGTACAGGCTGTAGATGATCGGCCACGCCGTGAAGACGAGGAACCCGACGATCCACGGACTGATGAACCACAGGGCGGTGCGCCGTTCGCGGCGTTCCCGGGTCGTGCTCGCCGGACGCCGCCGGCGGGAGGTCCCGCCGAGCGTCCGGAGCGTGCTGGGCGCGGTCATGTCAGCGCTCGTCCCAGGTGGCCCACGCATCGTCGAGCGCAGCCTGCGCCTCGGTCTGCGCCTGCGCGAGTGCCTCGGCGGGTTCCTGCTGGCCGTTGAGCACCCGGTTCACGGCGTCCTGCCACGCGGTCTTGAAGGCGTTGTCTGCGGGGTTGGCCGGCAGGCTGAAAGTGTGCTCGTTCGCCTCGTAGGTGGCCTCGATCGCCTCGGACCAGGGGGCCGGGGCGTCGGCGGGGACGAGCTCGTCACGGATCAGCTGGTCGGCCTCGGTGTTGCCGGTGAGCAGCCCTGTGAAGAGCGTGCCGCTCTCCGCCCTGGCGTCCGCACGGGCCTGTGCGGCCTCGGTCCAGGCGTCGGTCTCGGTCATCAGGCGGGCGAAGGCGCACGCGGCCGCGGGGTTCTCGGCGTCTGTCGGCACGGCCCAGGCCGAACCGCCCGCGTAGGCGATCGGCTCGCCCTCGGCGTCCTTGACGGTGCTGAAGGTCAGGGGCGCGTCGGGCGACGACTCGTTGAGCACGTTCACGTACCAGTGCTCCATCGGCATCGCGCCGAGGGCCCCTGTCGCGAGCTGGTTGCCCGCCCCGAAGGCGTCCGCCGAGTCACGGTAGGACTTGACGCCGGAGAACCCGCCCTGCGCGTCGTACAGGTCGATGGCCCACTCGAGAGCCTCGAGGACCGCCGGGTCGTCGAGCTGCGCGGTGCGGCCGTCGGCCGAGATGAGGTCGGTGCCCAGCGCGTGGGACCACAGCGGCAAGAACTCGGGGAGCTTCGGGTCGACGCCGATCACGGAGAGCCTGCCCCCGTCCTGGCGGGTGAGCGCGTCGTTCGCGGCGGTCGCCGCTGCCCGGTCCGAGCCGTCGACGTCGTCGACCGTGACCCCCGCCGCCGAGAGCAGGACCGCGTTGGCCATGACGACCTGGACCGTGTTGAACTCGGGGACCCCGTACAGGGACCCGGCGAAGGTCACCTGGTCGACGGCCGCCTGGTCGAAGGCGTCGACGTCGATCCCCTCGGCCTCCACGCACTGGTCGAGCGGCACGACGGCGCCCCGCGACGCGAAGGAGCCGATGAGGTCGCGGCTCGCGTAGACGAGGTCGGGCGGGTTGCCCGACGCGACGGCCGAGAGGAAGGCCTGGATGTCGAGCGCACCCTCGGAGAGCGAGACGTCGACGTCGCCGAGCGCGGCGACGGCACGGTCGTACCGGACCTGGCCGATCTCGTCGCCCGTGCCGAAGCCCATGATCGAGAGCTCGCCCTCGAGCGGGGCGTCGGGGCTGAACTCCGGGGCCTCGCCGCTCGAGCCTGTGCCCTGGGCGCAGCCGGCGAGGACGAGGGAGAACGCGAGGGCGGCTGTGCCGACGCGGGTGGGGTAGGCCATGAGGTGGGCTCCTTGGGGCGCGGGCGTGAGGCCCTGAGCAGGGGAGATAGCGCCTCGGGGCAGCCGCGCGGCCGCAGGCCACCCGGCGCACCACGGGTGCACGAGCGGCGATCTGCTTCACCTGAGCACAGTGTGGCACCAGCGGGTGAAGTGCTCCACCGGAACGGGCCTGCATCCACAGGAGTGCCCCGAGGAAGAGGCCCCGCTGGGATACCCTCCTGAGGTGAGCGCGTCCTGCGACCCACGGTGCGCTGCACCAGGTCGCGGCGCACAGACCGGGCCGGCAGGCGCTGTGGAGGCACCAGTGGACGATGTGAGCATCCTCGCCGAGCTCGCGACGTACATGTCGCAGGTCCCGCCCTCTGACTCCCTGCCGGTGAGGCTGTGCCGCGCCGCGGTGATGATGCTCTCGGCCGACGGCGGGTCGATCGTCCTCACGCCCGACTCCATGCCGGCCTTCCCGCTCGCCGCGAGCAACACCGTGGCGCGCAGGATCGAGTCGGTCCAGGAGATCTTCGACGCAGGTCCTACACGCAGCGCCCGGGAGACGGCGAACCTCGCCGAGGTCAGCGTCGTCACGGCCTCGGCCGCCCCGTCCCTGGTGATGGACGAGCTCCGTCAGGCCGCCGGAGACGTGACCATCTCGGCGTACCCGATGCGGGTGGCCGGCGAGGTCCTCGGGGTCCTGGCCGTGTACACCTCGCGCCGCCGGGCGCTCAGCAGGCCGCCCGAGGACGCCCAGACCCTCGCCGACATCGTCGGGGCGGCGCTCCTGCAGTCGATGGACGCAGACCCGACCGACCTCGTGGCCTGGCCGGCCCGGGCGCGGGTCCACCAGGCGACGGGGATGGTGGTCGCGCAGCTCCGGGTGTCGCCGGAGGACGCGCTCACCCTCATCAGGGCCAGGGCCTACGCTCAGGGGACCACGATCGAGGCGGTCTCCGACGACCTGGTCTCACGACGGCTCAACTTTGCCTCTGACGACGACAGCACAGGAAGAGAGCGATCATGAGTGCACCGACATCGGCAGGGGTGCTCGCCGAGATGACGGCGCTCCTGGTCCAGGACCGCGAGATCACCGACGTGGTCTCCAGGCTCACGCAGGAGTGCCTGCGCGTGCTGCCGGTCGACGCGGCGGCGATCCTGGTCAGCGAGCAGTCGACAGGCCTGCAGCTGCTCACGGCGACGTCGCACACGGCGAGCCAGCTCGAGCTGTACCAGGCCATGCACGAGAGCGGACCGTGCGTCGACACCATCGAGCTGGGCACGGCAGTGACGGCGGTCGGCGAAGACGAGATCGTCCGACGGTGGCCCGAGGTCGGGGCGGCGGTGGTCGCGGCGGGCTTCAGGTCCGTGCACGCGATCCCGCTCGCCTGGCGGGGGGACGCGATCGGCGGTCTCAACCTCTTCGGCCGTGGGCAGGACCCGTGGAGCGAGGAAGACCTCTCCGTCGCCCACAGCCTCGCTGACCTCGCGACGGTCGCGATCGCCCGGCCGGGCCTGGGGGAGACGAGCGCGATCCACGCGAGGATCCGCGAGGCTCTCGAGGTCAGGGTGCGTATCGAGCAGGCGAAGGGCGTCCTCGCCCAGACCGAGCGCCTCGACATGGACGCCGCCTACGACGCCCTCGTCGAGCGGGCCGCGACGCGCTCTCTCGGCGAGGTCGCGGACGCCGTGCTCCGTGAGGCGCAGCGGCGGGACTGAGGATCCGGACGGCGGTCTCTTGGAAGGGGTGCTGCGGGGACGGTATCGTGGGCAGACTCGCGCTGGTCCGACGGACGTGCCGTCCCGGCGCAGGCCCCCGGTGGCCCAGGCACGTGCACCGGGACGGCCAGCCAGAGAGGATCCCGATGAGCACCCAGGACCAGAGAGTCTCCGACGAGACGAGCCTCGACGACACCTTCGACCGAGCCACCTCTGGCGACGTGGATCTCCCTGACCGGGTGGCTGCCGCCGCGAGGTTGCTCGCGGTCGAGCCGAGCGTCCAGGAGACGCTCGACGGGATCGTCGAGCTCGCCGTGAGCATGGTCCCCGGGTGCGCCGCAGCGGGGATCTCGCTCATCACCCGGCGCGAGATCACCACGGCCGCCGCGACCGACCAGGCGGTCCGCCTCGGCGACGAGATGCAGTACGAGCTCGACGAGGGCCCCTGCCTCGACGCCGTGCGGTCGGAAGAGGTCGTGCGGACCGACGACGTCGTCGCCGACTCGCGCTGGCCTCGCTGGGGACCAGCCGTCTCCGAGCGTCTCGGGGTGCGGAGCATGCTCTGCCTCCAGCTCTACACGACCGAGACCAAGCACGGTGCGCTCAACCTCTACGCCACGGAGCCCGGTGCCTTCAGCGCCGCCGACCAGGCGCTCGCGGGGACCTTCGCCGCTGTCGCCGCAGCCGCTCTCCAGGCGGCCCAGACCGAAGAACAGCTCGAGTCGGCCGTCGCGAGCCGCACGCTCATCGGTCAGGCTCAGGGCGTGATCATGGAGCGCTACGGGCTCTCGGCGCCGAACGCCTTCTCGGTGCTCAGCCGGATCTCCCAGGACTCCAACACCAAGCTCGCCGACGTCGCGCAGCAGATCGTCGCGACGCGCCTCATCCCGGGCGTCGACACGCCCTCGGGCGCGCGCAGCGCTGCGCCAGACAACGGCTGACAGCCCGGCCCCCAGGCAGGCGTCAGATCGCCGGTTCTGGCGTGCCGGACGTCGCCTGCCGGGAGTAGTCCTCGTGGACGACGTCGTGGTCGTCCAGGCCTGCGACGAGCGAACGGGTCAGCTCGATCCAGTCCTCCAGGCTGATGGCGGTGACCAGGGCCAGGAGCTCGGGCAGCGCCCCCGGGGCGATGTCCTCGCGCACCAGCGGTCGCAGCGAGCCCTCGCAGCTCCACGAGGCGATGAGGCTGCCTGGGCGGGTCTTGCTCCTGACGAGGGCCGGCCGGATCGAGCTGTGGACCAGGTCGTGACGGATCGCGGGCATGGTGTGGGCGTGGTCCCAGGTGAGCCAGGCGCGCCTGAACGACTGCTTGACGCTGTCCCAGTCCGCGGTGATCTCGGTGATGCCGAGGGCACGGCAACCGACGGCGAGACCCTGCTGGAGGGCGTTCTGCTGGGTGGACTCGTTCATGGCGACAGGCATGACGGCGGACCTCCGGTGAGGGTGGTGTCCGAGCCGCCTGCTAGACCCGTGCTCTGACGCTACACGCCTGCGCGCGGGGACGCACCGCGAGAGGCCAGGCCGTGCTGGACGGTGTCTGTGCTGCTCAGAGCGTCACAGACCACCGGGACACGGTCAGACGTCGGGGTCGCCCTCGGGGGTCGCGAGCTCCCGCCTGGGGTCGACCCGGGCGAGGTGCTTGCGCACGTCGTCGAGCAGCGGGACCGAGGGGGTCGTGAGGAACCCGGAGACGAGGTGGTCGGCGACCTCGCGCAGCGGGGTGTTGGAGTCGTTGGAGAACCGTCGCAGCACCGCGAAGGCCTCGTCGCCCGAGACCCCGAGTGCGGCCATGACGATGCCCTTGGCCTGCTCGATCGTCGACCGGCTCAGCGACGAGGCGAGGATCGACGCCGTCGCCTCGCGCTGGACGGCCTCGCGGTAGCTGTCGGTGAGGTCGACAAAATAGCCCTCGAGGGTCGTCGTGGTTCCGCCGTCCTCGTCGGTGCCGCCGTCCCGCCGCCCGCTCCCGACGATGCCCAGCACCCGGTTCGAGCCACGGGCGTCGAGCATCCTGTACACGCAGCTGAAGGGTGTGGGGCCCGCTGCGGCCTCGCGCAGCAGTCCCACGAGGTGCGCGGAGTCCTCGGGGTGCTTGTGCGAGACGATGAGGTCGGTCGACGGGACGACGTCACCCGGGTCGAAGCCGTGCATGAGGTAGACCTCGTCCGACCACGTCCACCGCTCGGCGGGGAGCTCGAGCCGGAACGTGCCGGCGAGCTGACGGTCGGTCTCTGGGGCCGCTGGGACCTCGACGGGACCCTCGGTGCTGGGGGGTGCGTCCGGCGACTCGCGCCTGCTGGTCGGACGGGCGTGCATGACAGTGCTCCTCAGACTTCTCACTCTGACGGCCACTGCCTGACCGGTGACCAAGCATAGTCGAGGACGAGGGCTGCGACGCCACGACCTGCGGGTCTGGTCATGGGGTCGAGCGCGGCACGCTCGGGCGTGGCACGACCGGGCAGCACGACCGAGCGTGGTCAGGAGGTCGTGCGCGCGCGTGCCGTCGCGATCCGGACGGCAGACGCCATGCCGCCGTCACCGAAGGTCACCGGGCCGACCTCGACCGACGGGTCGGCGACCACGAGGTCTTCCCACGCGGCGAGCCGGGCTGTCGAGGTCGCCTCGAGCCCGAGGAGCGCCGCCTCGAGGTGCGCGGCGAAGGTGTCCCGGTGGTTCGAGAGCACCTGGGCGTAGCGGGCGACGCGCGCCTCCATGCTGCGCACGTTCGCGGAGGCAGGGTGGGTGCGGTAGCGCAGCAGCGGCTCGCGGACGACCTCGACCCGGGTGCCGGGCCGGCGCAGCAGCCGGAGGTAGAAGTCCCAGTCTTCGAATCCCTGGGTCATCGTCTCGTCGTACCCGCCGGCCTGCTGCCAGTCCTCGTGGCGGATCAGGAGGGAGGCAGGCGCGGCGTTCCTGGGCAGGAATGCCTCGACGGACCCGCCTGCAGGCTCGACGACCCCTGCGGCGACCCCGAACATCGAGAGCCAGGACGAGGCCGCGACGACGTCGTGGTCCTGGACCAGGGCGGCGAGGGTCGACGCGACGAAGGTGGGCTCCCACAGGTCGTCTCCGTCGAGCACGGCGACGACCTCTGTGCTCAGCGCTGCGATCCCGGCGTTGCGTGCGGCTGACACGCCGGAGTTCGCCTGGCGCAGGACCCGCACCGTCGGTGAGCTGTGCGTCTGCGCGCCGAGATCGTCGAGGGCGGCGACGCTCTCGGGGTCGGTCGACCCGTCGTCGACGACCACGACCTCGCTGACCGCGTGGGTCTGGGCGAGGATCGAGTCGACAGCCTCGCAGACCTGACGTCCCTGGTCGAAGGCTGTGACGACGACCCCGACGGACGGTCCTGCCGCGTCACGTCTGCGGTCGTCGCCGACCTGTCCCTCAGGGCGGAGAGGGGTGGCGCGGTCGAGGTGGGCGCCGCCGTGGTGGGACTCGCGGTCGTGCTCCGGGGTGCTCACGCGGGTGCCGTCCGGGTCAGGCGCTCGCGGAGGGCCCGGACCCGGGCTCGTCGTGCCCGGGGCACCTGTCAGCCTGTGCGACGTGCTCCATGACCTCGTCGACGTGCAGGCCGCACCCGGCCCAGGTGGTCTTGCCGCAGCGTGCGCACGTCACCGGCTGGCACATGAGGGTCCTCGTCCTTCGTGGTGGGGTGTGGGCTGCGTGAGGTGAGCCCTCACCAGTGTGCCTGAGTCGGACAGAGCTCGTGGACGCTGCGCTCGTCAGGGCGGCCCTCGTCGCGGCGTCGGCCGGCGACGCTAGACCAGGTCGCGCCTGACGACCAGCAGGCAGGCGTCGTCGCGGCGCAGACCGGGCTCCACGCACCGCTCGAGCACGAGGTCGGCGAGGGCCTCGACGCCGAGGGACGCACCCTCGGTGAGGGCGTCGGCGAGCCGCCGGGCGCTCGTGGCCGGGTCTTCGCCGCGGCGCTCGACGAGTCCGTCGGTGTGCAGCAAGAGGGTCTGCCCGGGCTCGAGGACCACCTCGGCAGGGTTGTAGGTGGCGTCGGGCAGGGCACCGAGCATGGGGCCGCGGGCGTCGCGGAGGGTGCAGACGGCCCCGTCCGGGCTGAGGACCAAGGGGTAGGGGTGACCGGCGCGCGCGTACCTGACCAGGCCGTCCTCGACCGAGACGCTCACGACGGCCGCTGTGGCCATCGCCTCACGGGTGGCGCCGAGCAGCCTGTCCAGGTGGGCCAGCGCGTGGTCGGGGGAGTGCCCCTCGTGCACGTAGGCGCGCAGCGCCGAGCTGGCGCGAGCCATCGCGCCGATGGCCTCGACGCCGTGCCCGACCACGTCGCCGATGCTCGCCACGAGCTTGCCGTGAGCCGTGCGGGTCACGTCGTACCAGTCCCCGCCGAGACCGACCTCGGAGTCTGCGGGCAGGTGCCTGATCGTCACCGTGTACCCGGTTGCCGAGGGCAGGACCGTCGGCTGGAGCGTGTCCTGCATCTCGTGGAGGGCGCGGCTGAGCCTGAGCGTCGTGGCGGCGAGCTCGTCCTGGAGCGCGCGGACGCGGCTGACGTCCCGCGCGATCGCGGCGACGCCGAGCACCGGGCCGTCGCCCGTGCGGACCGGGAAGAACGACTCGAGCCAGGTGTGCACCACGCCAGGCTCGGCGGGGGTGGACCCGACGATCTCGGCGTCCCGGATGGGCTCGCCGCCCGCGAGGACCGAGCGCAGGAGCGGTTCGGCGCCCTCGCGGAGGTCGGGCAGGAGGTCGAAGACGTGCGCACCGTCGTGCTCGGCGACCGTGAAGCCGTTCATCGCTGCGAGCTCACGGTTGACCCGGACGAAGCGCAGGTCCGTGCCGATGAAGGCGAAGCCGACGGGGGCGTCCTCGAGCAGGGTCGAGACGATCGCGGCCTCGGACCAGGCCAGGTGCTTGAGGCGCTCGTCGCCCGACAGGTCGACGACGACGGCGACCCACCGGAGCGGGCCGCGGCCTGTCGCGACGAGGACGGCGAGGGTCGGGACGCCGACGCCGTCGGGCCTCAAGAGCTCTTTGACGACGACGGTGCTGCCGTCCTGGCGCAGGTGCTCGAAGGCTGCGGCATCGCGCTCGGCGTCGGCCGGCCGGCCCGCGTCCATCCAGGAGAGCCCTGCGGCGAGGTCGTCCCGGGTGCGACCGAAGATGCGGAGCATCTCGTCGTTGGCCTCGAGGACCCTGTCGACCGACCCCGTCGCGACACCGACGGCCGAGGAGCCGAACAGCGCGATCATCTGCTCGGCGCGCGCCTCGAGTCTCTGGCCCCCCGGGAAGTTCTCCACACCGGAAGAGTGGCACATCTCGCGGCCGGGGCCGCGCAGGCAGGCTGGGGACGAGCCGAAGACTGCGCGGGCTCCTGAGCCCTCGGGCCCGGGAGCCCACGCGCCAGAGGTCTCCGGGCTGCGTGCTGGGAGGCTCCCGGCTACGCCTCGGCCTGCTCGAGCGCGGCCTCGGCGCGCTCGTCGCTGCCCTCGGCGAGCCCTCGGTCGATCGACCCGCGGTAGGCCACCCAGAGCACCACACCCAGCACGAGGACCATCCCCTCCGACACCGTCAGCGACCAGATGATCCCCGGCAGCCCGAACCACAGGTTGCCGAGCAGGACGACAGGGATGAACAGCACGCCCTGCGACGTCGACATGACGATCGCCGGGACGGCCCGCCCGGTCGCCTGGAACAGCGAGGTGAGCAGCCCCGTGAAACCGTTGACGATCATCGCGACCACCTGGGCTGTGAGGACCGTGACGCCGATCGCGAGGACCGCCCTGTCGGCGGTGAAGGCGGAGACGAGCTGCTCGCGCAGCAGGAGGGCCACCGTCGCGGCGACGAGCACGAGCCCCGCGACGGTCAGCGCGGAGACCCGCACGGCCGACCTGAGGCGCTCGCGGTCGCCCTTGCCGTAGGCGTAGGCGAAGAGCGGCAGCACACCGAGGGTCACGCCCATCACCAGGAACTCCGGGACCTGCGCGATGCGCACGGCGACCCCCATCGCAGCGAGGGCGTCGTCACCGTAGGCCGAGGCGAGGTTGTTGAGGACCAGGGCCGTGACCACGAGGAACGACGCCTGGAACAGCTCGCTGACCCCGACGCCGAAGACCGGGCGGAGCACAGCAGGGGAGAGCGTGAACCAGCGCGGGGCGAGGCTCGTGTGCTCGCTGTGCCTGTGCAGCCAGAGGCCGAGGTACCCGACGAGCCCGAGGTTGGACAGACCCGTCGCGAGCGCCGCACCGCCGACCCCGAGGTCGAGCACGAGGATGAACAGGACGTCGAGCACGACGTTGAGGACCGTCGACAGGATCAGCCCTGTCATCACCTGGCGGGCTGCGCCCTCGGCCCTGACGAGCTGTTCGAGGCAGAAGGCCGCCGTGAGGACCGGCACGAAGGCGAGCATCACCCCGACGAAGGCCCGCGTCGCGGGGGCGGCCGTGGCGTCCGCGCCGAGCAGCGTGACGAGCGGGTCGAGGAGCAGCAGGCCGAGACCACCGACCACCGCCCCGGTCAGGACCGCTCCCCAGACGGCGAAGGACGAGACGTGCTTGATCTGCTGCGCGCTCGCCGGGTCGTGCTCCGCGGCCCCGAGGAGCCGCGAGACGAGGGCTCCGCCGCCGACGCCGAAGACGCCGCCGACAGCCATGACGAGGGCGAGGACAGGGGCGCCGAGCGTCACGGCGGCAAGGAGGGCGCTGTCGTGCAGGGAGCCGATGAACCCGGCGTTGACGACGTTGTAGACGGCGCTGACGATCATCGCCGCCGCCATGGGGATGCACAGGTGCACGAGTGCACGCAGGACCGGTGCGGTCGAGAGGTACCAGCGGTTGCTGGTGGGGGTGTCGGTGCTCATGAGAGGCCTCTTCCTGGGCAGGCTCGAGCGCACGCCGACGAGCGCCGGCGCGGCGAAGATGCGTGCGGGGTCTGTGAGACGGCGGCGCTCGCCCCCGAGGAGGGGTCAGGGCGCGCCGGAGAGAGGGTCGACCTCGTCCGTCAGGACGGTCGCCCTGGGAGGGGCTGAGGAGTCAGTCGCGCGAGGGGCGCGGCAGCTCGGCAGTCATCTTGGTCAGCAGGGTGTGGAGCGTGGTCCGTTCGTCGTCGTCGAGCGGCGCCAAGATCTTCTCGTCGGCCGCGAGCATGGCCTCGTCGAAACCGGCGATGAGGTCTTCGCCTGCCGGGGTCGCGTAGACACGCTTGCGACGCTCGTCACCGTCTTCCGAGCGGCGCTCGACCAGACCGCGGCGCTCGAGGCCCTGGAGCAGGCTCGACACGCTCGCCGCGCTCGTGCGGCTCACCTCGGCGATGTCTCGCTGGATGGCCCCGGGGGACCGTGCGAGGTAGCCGAGCACGAAGGCCTGCTGGTGGCTGAGGTCGCGCTCGCGGATCCAGTCGTCGCCCGCCTTGCGCTGTGCCCAGCCGATCCAGCGGACCAGCTCGAGGCTGCGGTCGGGGCGGTTCTCGTCGGGGGCCATGCCCATGAAAGTAATAGTTAGAGATCTAACTGTCAACCTTCAAACTATCAGAGACGGGGTGACGCCAGGTCAGACGCTCGGCAGGCCGAGGGAGGGCAGCTCGAGCGCGCTCGAACCCCGGTCGTAGGTCTCCATGCGCTCGGCCGACCACGTCTCCCCGGGGAGCATGGTCTCCGGGTCGCGCCACGCTCGGTACACGAGTGCGCTCGGACCGCTGATGCCGTAGGCGTGGCGCAGTGCCTTGACGCATCGCTCGGCGAGGGCCGTGAGCCCGGTGCCCGCGGCTGGCTGCTCGAGCTCCCAGGTCCAGCTCGGCTGCGCAGGTCCGGGCGGGGCCCAGTCCGCAGCGTGCAGGGCGTCCTCGTCGGCGTCGGCGACCACGTCGGTCCCGGGGGCCTCGGCGTGCAGCAGGGTGGGCCCGCCGGCGAGCTGGACGTACCGTCTGGGGTCCGACGCCGACATGATGATGAGGTAGGTACGGTCGGAGACGTCACGGAAGGTCTCGGCGAGAGCGTGGGTGAAGGCTCCCCAGCTGGGCGGGAGGGTGGTGCCCGCTGCTCGTGGAGCGTCTTGAGTCCACGGGGCGGGCACCGGGGTGCGGGTGGTCGTGATGCTCAGGCCGGGGTCGTCGACCGCGACGGTCCGCACGTACTCCTGGATCTCCCGACGCTCGAAGCCGAAGGGGATGAACCCGTCCTCGAGGGCACGACGGTCGCGGGTCGAGAGCTGGACGAGTCCGGCGTTCCCGGGGTCGACGCGGACCACTAGCCCGTGGAAGACCCCGGTGTGGGCGAGGGTGAAGCACTCGAGCTGCTCGTCTGGTGCGACGGCCCGGACGTAGCGGTCGTGCCGACGGGTGAAGCCGTCCTCGGGGCGGTCCGTGTGCAGCGCCCATCCCTCCCTCTGGCGCACCAGCCTGTACTCGGCGCTCTCGCGCTGTGCGTACAGACCGTTCTTCCGGAAGGCCGAGGGGCTCAGGCCGCGGGCCGGACCGTCCGGGCGCGTTCCTCGAGCGGTTGCAGACTGGCCGCCGCCGCGGGGTGGCAAGACCTCTTCGGGGTTGTCGGCCCACGGCACGGGCAGCGGTCTGCGCACGCTCGTGACGCGCAGACCCGGGTCGCCGGCTCGGACGGTCGTGCGCCAGTCCGTGCCACCGCGCCGCAGCTCGTGAGCCGTGAAGCCCTGGTCGGTCGCCGTCCTGTCGGTCGAGACCAGCGCGAGGTCGCCGGTGGGGCGCGGCAGCACGGCGACCTCCAGACCCCTGTAGATGCCGGTGTGCCTGAAGCCGAAGCACTCGACGTGGTCGTCTGCCGCGATCATCCGGACGAACACGTCACCGTCTGCCATGAAGCCCGCTGCCGGGTGGTCCGACCTGAAGGCCCAGCCGCCCTTGTGGAACCGCAGCGGGTAGAGGACGCCCTCGAAGATCCCGTGCAGGCCAGAGGGTGGGACGGGTCCTGACATCTCCTGCTCCATGCCGCCCCCGTCACTGCTCGTCGCCGCTCGTCAGGCCGATGATAACCAGGCCCCGCGTCACCGTCCCTGGGTCGCCGCCCCTGGAGACAGGGAGTCGAGGGCACCCCGTCGGCTCGACGGTCCCGGCGGCTGCACGCGGGCGTCGAAGCGGCGGCGGTACCCGGTCGGGGTGCTGCCGAAGGCGCTCGCGAAGTTCTGCCGGAGCGTGACAGCGCTGCCAAAACCGCACGCTGCGGCGACCCGCTCGACCGCGAGGTCCGTCGTCTCGAGGAGCCTGCGGGCCTCGTCGAGACGCCGCGAGCGGACCCAGGCTGCCGGGGCCGTGCCCGTCGAGGCGCGGAAGATCCGCACGAAGGAGCGCCGGCTCATGTGGGCGACCGCGGCGAGCCTGTCGACGCTCAGGTCGTCGTCGAGGTGCTCGAGCGCCCACTCGCAGGCTGCCGCGACAGGGTCTGGCGCTGCGCGCGGTGCGACGGGCCGCTCGATGTACTGGGACTGCCCGCCCTCGCGGTGCGGGGCGACCACGAGAGACCGCGCGACGGTGTTCGCGGCAGCCGCGCCCAGGCGTGTGCGCACGAGATGGAGGCAGGCATCGAGCCCGGAGGCCGTCCCGGCCGAGGTGAGGACGTCACCATGGTCGACGTAGAGCGCCGCGGCGTCGACAGCGATGCTCGGGTGCCGGGCGGCCAGCTGGTCGACGGCGTGCCAGTGCGTGACGGCGCTGCGGCCGTCGAGCAGACCGGAGTCGGCGACGACGATCGACCCGAGGCACAGACCGACGACCGTGGCCCCGCGGGCGTGAGCCTGGGTGAGCAGCCGCAGGAGCGCCGGGCTGGGAGAGCGGCCGTCCGCGAGCCACGAGGGGACCACGACCACGTCGGCCGTGCGCGCGGCGCGCATGCCCTCGATGCCGGACACCGTGTGGCCCTCGGCGGTCCTGACGCGGCCGGCGCGCTCGGAGAACAGCACGGTCGACCAGTCGCCGAGACCCTGCCGCGTGACCTCGTCGAAGACCATCTGGGGGACTGCGAGGTGGAACATCGTGATGTCGTCGAAGGCGTAGACGGCGATGCGCACAGGAGGTCTCCGATCGTGGCCTGATCTCATCGGCAGTGAGCATACGGGCCAGTGGTCGGTGATGATCCGCAGCGGCAGGATCGAGGGGTGCCGAGGCTCGTCGCCACCGGCACGCCGACCGGACCGCCAGGCCTCGGCCCCACCAGCACCCAGGAGACACCATGAGCACCCCTCGCCGCGCACTCGTCCTCGTCGACGTCCAGCAGGACTACTTCGACGGGCCCCTCGAGATCCAGTTCCCCTCGCGCGCGGACTCCCTCGCGCGGATCGCCCAGGCAGTCGACGCCGCGACCGTCGCAGGCATCCCCGTGGTCGCCGTCCAGCACGTCGCGGGCGAGGGGGCGCCGGTCTTCGACCCGACCACCTCGGGGTACCAGGTCCACCCGGAGATCGAGCGGCGCCGGACGCCGTCGTGGACGTCCGTCACGAAGCAGTACGGCACGGTCTACGCCGGGACCGGCCTCGTCGACTGGCTGCGCGAGCACGACGTCGACACCGTGACCTTCGCCGGGTACATGACCAACAACTGCATCCTCGCCTCGGTCGCCGAGACCGAGACGCACGGCCTCGCCGCCGAGGTGCTCTCGGACGCGACGGGCGCGATCCACATCGCGAACTCGGTCGGGTCGGTCTCGGCCGAGACCGTGCACACAACGCTCATGGCGATCTTCCAGTCGAACCTCGCGGCCGTCGCCTCGACCGACGTGTGGGCGGCTGCGGTCACGGACGGCACCGTGCTGGAGAAGGACAACCTCGTCGCCTCGGCGATGCTCGGAGCGCAGCACGCGGGCTGAGACCCGCAGGGGCTGCCGAGCCGACGAGAGCCGGGTCCTGGGCCGACGGTCCAGGACCCCGCTCTCGTGCGTCGCGCCTCGGCGCTCGCGGCTCACACGCCGATGTCACCCAGCCACTGGGCGACGGTCCGCGGCGTGATCCCGAGCCGGCGCTGCGCGCTGGTCTCCTCGTCGACCAGCTCGTGGGGCTGTGTCGCGCGCCACCTGTAGGAGTCGACGACCGACGACGCGGCAGGACCGAAGAGGGGCGTGATGAGCTGCTCGAAGGCGTCGGGGGTGATGGCCTCGAAGCGGACGGGGCGTCCGAGGTGCTCGGCGAAGCCCTGGGCCAGGTCCGACCCGAGCAGGCCGGGCAGTGCGCCGACACCGACGATCCCGGTGATCGCCCGGTCCTCCAGGAGGCGCAGCACGACGTCGGCGACGTCGAGGTGCGAGCTCCACGACACCGCGTAGTCCTCGCGGACCGGGTAGCCGAGCACGCCGTCCTGCTGGACCGGGCCCACGACGACGGGCAGCAGCAGGTTCTCGAGGTACAGGCGGGGCTGGACGACGGCGCTCGACACCCCCGAGGCGGTCAGGCGCTCGGCCAGGATGCTCACGGCGCTGGCGGGGTCGTCGAGGGTGTACCCGCTCGTCGACAGGACGACGCGGCCCGGGCGGGCGGCGTCGACGGCGTCGGCGATGGTGCGGGCGTAGGCGACCTGCTGGTCGGGGGAGCCGATGGGCAGGTGGACGAAGACGCCCTCTGCCCCGGTGTAGGCCTCGACGAGCGAGGCCGTGTCGGAGAGGTCGACGGCGACGGCTGTGCCGGGTCCCGCGTAGGTGCTCGGGGTGCGGACTGCGGCGGTCACGTGGTGACCGGCAGCGGAGAGGAGGGAGGCGACGGGGGTTCCCTGGGCGCCTGTGGCGCCGTGGACGATGTAGGTCATGGGAGCCATTAGTGCATACGATGCATCGGTTACGTCAACTGCACCGAAGGACTACGATCGACCTCGTGAGAGATGTCGACGAAGCCCCTGAGTGCGGGGTCGCCCGGTTCCTCGTCCTGCTCGACGGCCCCTGGGCGACGCTCATCGTGCGCGAGCTGCTGCACGGGCCGCTCCGGTTCACCCAGATCAGAGACCGCCTCCCCGGGATCAGCGCGCACACGCTCACCAACCGGCTCCGGCAGTTCGAGCGCAACGGGCTGGTGACCCGGACGGCGTACGCCGAGATCCCGCCACGGGTCGTCTACGAGCTCACCGAGGTGGGTGAGCAGCTGCGGACGGTCCTCGACGCGATGAACAGCTGGGCGCTCTCCGTGCCTCCTGTCTCGTCGCGCGTCCCCGAGGATCGAGCGTCCCCTAGGATCTAGGTCATGCAGACGACCGGGGAGCAGGTGCTAGGCGTGCCCGCCCGTGCCGTCTCGCGTCCGGCTCGCCTCGGCCGTGGCGCGCTCGCCGCAGCCTTCTCGACCTTCGTCGCCCTCGCCTCCCACGTGCTCGCAGGCGGCGCGATGCCCGGTCCGCTCGGGGTCCTCGTCCCGCTGGTCTTCGCGACCTCGGCCTCGATCGCCCTCGCCGGCCTGCGACGCTCGTGGTTGCGGCTGTCGGTCTCCGTCGCGCTGAGCCAGCTGCTGTTCCACATGCTCTTCGTCGTGGGTGCCGCGAGCAGCGCGACCGTCGCCGTCGTGGGCGGTGCTGGTCCGCACGCCGGGCACGGTGTCGATCCCGTCGTCTTGTCCGTCGGGTCCGCGGCCGGTTCTGCGACCCACGCGGGCCACGCCGGTCACGGCGGTCTCTGGATGATGCTGGCGCACGCTGCTGCTGCCGCCCTGACCGTCGTGACGCTCCGCCGTGGTGAGGTCGTCCTCGCCCGGCTCACGGGGCTGGCCGACCGTCTCGTGTCCTTCCTCCTCCTGCCCGTCGTCAGGCTCTTGGTGCTGCCCGCTCACCCGCGGGCCGCGCTGTCGGGCGACGAGGGCGTCTGGGTCCCGGCACCGCTCTCCGTGGTGCTGTCGTGCGTCGTCAGGCGTGGTCCGCCGGCGCTCGCGCTGGCCTGAGACCCCCTGTCAGCACCCGTTCGTCACCTCGACGGCGCGGGGTGTGCTGACTCCTGACGTCTCCGCGCCTGCCTGCCGGACTCTTCGTCTCTCACGACTCCTTGCTTGCCACTGGACGTTGGTGCTGCGCTCGTCACCCTCGGTGACGGTGCTCGCCACCGAGCTGCCGTGGTGGTGCTGCTCGCTGCCCTCCGGGCGACGGGCCTGGTCGTCGTGCTCGACGGGGCGCCCGCTGGTGCTCGCGGACCTTCGACGAAGGTCGTAACCCCCATGACTGCACGCTCACTCCGTGCTGCCTCGCGCACGACCGGGACAGGAGCGCTCCTCGCGCTCCTCGTCGCGGTCGCTGCGCAGCCGGCAGCCGCGCACGACCAGCTGCTCGACAGCTCTCCCGGTGTGGGAGAGCACCTCGACGTCGCCCCGACCGAGGTGACGCTGAGGTTCTCCGACGAGATCCTCGCCATCGGCCCTGCGGTGATCGTTGCCGACGACGCCGGGACCACCTGGACCGTCGGCGACCCTGTGCTCGACGGCCCCGACGTGGTCACCGAGCTCGCCGACGACGTCCCTGACGGGTCGTACGAGGTCCGGTGGCGGGTGGTGTCCTCCGACGGGCACCCCATCACCGGGGTCATCCCGTTCTCCGTGGGCGACGCCGCTCCGGCCTCGGGCTCCGAGACGGGGTCGGCCGCTCCGGCGGACCCGTCCGACAGCTCGGACGCGGAGCCAGCGTCCGGCTCGGCTTCGGACACTGCGGCCGGCTCGGCTGGCGAGCAGTCCGAGGTCGCCGTCTCGGCCGCGGACCCGGAGGCCGGTCCGGCCTGGGTGCGGCCTGTCGTCGTCGGAGTCCTGGGTGCTCTGGTCGCATCGCTCGTCTTCTGGGTGGCCGTGCGCCCCTCGCGCCGCCGCCCCTCCCCGCCCGACGACGCGTCGCTCTGACGTCTCCGTCCGGCTCCCCTCGAATTGAACTGAAGGAACTCCTATGTCTGCACGTCTCCTCATCACCCGCCGTCTCCCGTCGTCGACCCGTCCCAGCACCCCCGGCCGACGCCACCTGCCGACGGTCGCGCTCTCGGTCGCGGCGCTCGTCGCGCTCGCCGGGTGCAGCAGCGCTGACTCCGCACCGTCAGGGACGGGGTCCGCCGCGAGCGGCTCCGCCGCCGACTCGGTGTCCGTCGACGACCCGTGGGTCAAGGCGGCCGACAGCGGCATGTCGGCTGCCTTCGGCGACATCACCAACTCCGGGCCCGAGGACGTCACCGTCGTCTCGGTCACGACCCCTGCCTCGACTGCGCTAGAGCTCCACGAGACCGTCGAGAACGAGAGCGGCTCCATGGTCATGCGCGAGAAGGACGGCGGGTTCACCGTCCCCGCCGGGGGCGACCTCGTGCTCGCGCCGGGCGGCAACCACATCATGCTCATGGACCTCGTCGAGCCTGTCGTCGCAGGCGACGAGGTGACCTTCACGCTGACCTTCTCCGACGAGTCGACCCTCGACTTCACGGCGCCCGCCAAGGACTACGCGGGCGCGAACGAGAGCTACGAGGGCGGCGACGACATGGAGGGCATGGAAGGCATGGAGGGCATGGACCACGGCGACTCAGGCGACGCCACCACGACCCCGGGCGCCACGGACGCACCCGACGCAGGCGACGAGTGATGGGCCGCGACCAGGCCAACGAGCCCGGTCGCGGTGGTCCCACCCGGCGGCAGCTCCTCTTCGGAGGGGCTGTCGCCGGGATCGGGGCCGTCGCTGCGATCGGCACCGACACCCTCGTCCGGCGCGACGGCCGCGGCTCTGAGACCTCCGAAGCCGAGCAGGCCCTCAACGGAGGGCTCACCGTCCCGTTCTACGGGACGCACCAGGCGGGCATCGAGACCCCACCCCAAGCGCACGTGACCCTGGTGGCGCTCGACCTGCGGCCCGAGGTAGACCGCGACGGCTTGCGCCGCCTGCTGCGGATCCTCTCCGACGACGCGGCCAGGCTCACCCAGGGGGCGCCAGCCCTCGCCGACTCTGAGCCTGAGCTCGCGCAGGTCCCGGCCCGGCTCACCATCACCTTCGGCTTCGGACCCGAGCTGGTCCGGCGGGGTATGCCCGACGGGTCCTCGACCGGGGCGCTGCCGACGTGGCTGCGCCCGCTTCCCGCCTTCGGGGTCGACAGGCTCGAGGACGTCTGGAACGACGGCGACCTGCTGCTCCAGATCGGCGCGGACGATGCCTTCACGGTCGCCCACGCCCAGCGGATGCTGCTCAAGGACGCCCGGAGCCTGACCACCGTGCGGTGGACCCAGTCGGGGTTCCGGCGCGCGCACGGCTCGGAGAAGTCCGGGACCACCATGCGCAACCTCTTCGGCCAGGTCGACGGCACGGTCAACCCTGCTCCGACGACGCCAGACTTCGACGACCTGGTCTGGATCGGCGACGGGTGGCTCGCGGGGGGCACCAGCATGGTGGTGCGGCGGATCAGCATGGACCTCGACGCCTGGGACCGTCTCGACCGCAGCGGGCGGGAGCAGTCGACCGGGCGGTTCTTGTCGACAGGCGCCCCGCTCACCGGGACCCGTGAGCACGACGAGCCCGACTTCGAGGCGACCACGGAGATCGGCTTCCCGGTGATCCCCGAGTTCTCGCACGTCCGGCGCGCGCGCTCGGACGACACATCCGAGCGGATCTTCCGCAGGGGCTACAACTACGACGACGCCCCGACGGGCGACCAGGTCTCGAGCTCGGGTCTGCTGTTCGTCTCCTTCCAGGCCGACGTCGACGCGCAGTTCGTCCCGCTCCAGCGCAGGCTCGACGAGCTCGACCTGCTCAACGAGTGGACCACGCCGATCGGGTCGGCGGTCTTCGCGATCCCGCCAGGGTGCTCCGAGGGCGGGTTCGTCGGGGAGACGCTGCTCGGGGACGGTGACGGCTCGTGAGCGCGACCGGTGACGCCGGTGAGCCTCGAGGTCCGGTCCTGCTCGACGGGGCGCCGTCGGCAGACCGGCCGTCAGGGACGGACCTTGCACGCCAGCCCCGCCGTGCGGGCTGGCTCTCGCCGCTCCTGCTGCGGCTGCACTTCTACGCCGGGGTGTTCGTCGGTCCCTTCGTCCTGGTGGCCGCGGCGAGCGGCGCGCTCTACGCGCTGACCCCGCAGGTCGAGCAGGCGGTGTACGACCACGAGCTGCACGCCCCGGCGGCGGCGAGCCAGCTCGCGCTGCGCGAGCAGATCCTCGCTGCCGACGCCTACGTCGGACCCGGCGAGCAGCTGGTCGCCGTCCGGCCGGCGCCTGAGCCCGGAGACACGACGCGGGTCATGTACGCGGGCGACGACCTCGGGGCGAGCGAGACCCGTGCGGTCTTCGTCGACCCGGCGACGGCCGAGATCCGTGGTGACCTCACCGCCTACGGCACCTCGGGTGCGCTGCCCGTGCGGACATGGGTGACCCAGCTGCACAGGTCGCTGCACCTGGGGGAGCCGGGTCGGCTCTACAGCGAGCTCGCGGCGTCCTGGCTGGGAGTGGTGGCGCTGGCTGGCCTGGGGCTGTGGGGGACGCAGCGCTGGCGTGCCCGGCGGAAGATGACGCAGCGGAAGACGCTGCAGCGCAAGACGACGCGGCGGCCGGCCGTGACCGGCCCGGGCTACGCCAGGACCAGGTCGAGGCACACGACCACGGGCCTGTGGGTCTTGGGGGTCGCGCTGTTCCTCTCCGCGACGGGCATCACCTGGTCCGAGCACGGAGGCGGCAACGTCTCGGACCTGCGGGCAGCCGTGGGGTGGACGACCCCGGCGGTGAGCACAGACCTCAGCGGGGCGGGTGGTGATGCTCCGGACGAGCACGCCGGCCACCACGGCGGCGGCGCACCGGCAGGGGCGGTCGCCACCACGGACGTCAGCCGGGGTGCCTTCGACTCGGTGCTCGCGATCGCGCAGGACGTGAACGTGGACACCGGGCTCGTCGAGATCCGACCACCCACCGAGGCAGGGACAGCCTGGGTGGTGCAGGAGATCCAGAGGTCGTACCCGACCGAGGTCGACGCCGTCGCGATCGACGGGCAGACCATGCAGGTGGTCGACAGGGTGGACTTCGACGACTTCTCGCTCGTCGCGAAGCTCAGCCGGTGGGGGATCGACCTGCACATGGGGTCGATGTTCGGCCTCGTGAACCAGCTCGTGCTGTTCGTCGCAGGGTCCGCGATCGCCGCGATGGTCGTGTGGGGCTACGTGATGTGGTGGCAGCGCCGCCCCAGGCGTGGAACGCGCCGCGTCGGGAGACGGCCCGAGCGAGGCGTGCTGCGGCGCGCCCCGTGGTGGGCCGTGGTCGTCGCGCTCGTCGGTGCGGCTGCCCTCGGGACGTTCTTGCCGCTCGTGGGTCTGAGCCTCGTGGCCTTCCTGGTGGTCGACGCGCTGGTGGGGCTCCGTGGAGCGTCTCGCCGGGACGCACCGGTGCGATGACCTCTCGAGGCGAGACGGGACGACGGAGCCGGAGCGGCGTGCCAGGTCCGTGCGGCGACGACCTCGAGAGGCTCGTCGACGGGGTCGGCGAGGACCCGACCGACGAGAGGCTCGCGCGGCTCGCGGCGTGGCCCTTCGAGGAGGCCCGCCGGGCCGACTGCGCCGACGACCACCTGGCCCTGGCCACGAGCTATTTCGAGACGCTCGATGCTGCCCTGCGAGAAGGGCGGATCGACGGGGAGATCTACGACGAGGTGCTCAGGTGCCTCGCCCGCCGGGCGGCTGGACCTCACCCCTGAGCGAGGCAGCTGAGGGCGAAGACCCGGGGGCGCGATCCGCATGCTCGGTTCAGCCGTGCGCTCGACGGTGCCGCGCGACGGCGTCGGTGTTGCCGCAGCGGGCGCTGCAGTAGCGCTGGCGTCCGCCGCGCGACACGTCGACGAACGCACGGTCGCAGCGCTCGCGGGCGCAGAGGCCGAAGCGTCGCCCGTGCGCCGAGGCGATGAAGAAGGCCAGACCTCCCGCGGTGACAGCGCGCACCCGTGCCGTGATGCCGTCTGTGTCGGGCGCGAGGTGGAGGTGCGGCAGGGTGCCGTCGTGCGTCGAGAGGTAGAGCGCGCCCGAGATCTCGGCGAGAAGCGCGTTCACGCGGGCGCACCTGTCGTCGGGGCTCTCGGCCTCGAAGACCTGCCGCAGGCGCACCGCCCAGGCGCCGACCTCGTGAGCGTCGGTAGGTGACAGGGCGGGGCGGCGGATGCGGTGCTCCACGAGCAGCCCTTCGAGGCTCTCCTCGCCGTCCGCGTTGACGAGAGCCGCTGCGAGCAGCGGACCGACCTGGTGGTCGTGATCGAAGATCATCTCTCGACTGTAATGGTTGAATGCCCCTGACCCATGACCTCAGCATGGGTCCATGCACACCCACGAGTGGTCCCGACTGTCCTCCCACACGACGAGCGAAGGGCTGGTCGTGTACGTCCGCTGCACCTGCGGGGCTCACCGGGTCGAGCTCACGCCCCGGTCGTCACCGGCGACGGTCCTCGCCGCGCCGGCACGAGGTGGGGTCAGAGAGTGACAGTGCCTGCAGGGCGGGCCCCGACCCCGGGGACCTCGGAGAGGTCTGTGTAGACGGGGATGCCGCGCTCGCGGGCGATCGCCACGTCCTGGTCGGCACCCCGTGACTCACCCGGGAGCCTGAGCACAGCGTCGCAGCGCTCGAGCAGCCGCGCGGCCGTCGGGTACATGACCTGGGCCGCGAGCGGGTGGTCAGGCCCGCTCGCGCCCGCGCTGGCGAGGACCGGGAGTGCTACCCACTCGCCGATCATCGGCAGGTGGCCCGCCTCGAAGAGAGGCCAGGCCGCCTCTTCGAGCCTGTCGAGGTTCCGGCGCATGAGAGCAGGGTCGCCACCGGTCCCAGAGGCGTAGGGGCCGGCGATCAAGATCATCAGTGAGGTCGTCATGCTCGAAGAATAGCGCACGAACGTGCAGCATCGTGAAGGAACGTGCAGCCTGAGGTCTAGACCGCGGCCACGGTGCGCCCTACGCTCAGGAGCATGTGCGGCAGGTACGCGAGCGACATCGCGATCGACGACCTCATGGCGTTCTTCGACGCGAGCCCCGGTACGGCCTACGACTGGGCCGGCCTCTTCTCGGTTGCGCCGAGCGACCCTGCGCCCGTCGTCCGGGAGCGGCTGCTCGACGACGAGCTGCACCGCGAGGTCGACTACGCCCGCTGGGGTCTGCGCCCAGGGTGGGCCAAGGACTCCGGACCACGACCGATCAACGCGCGGCTCGAGACCGTAGCGACCTCGGGCATGTTCCGTTCCGCGTTCACGAGCCAGCGCTGCCTCGTGCCGATGACTGGCTACTACGAGTGGGAGACCACCCCGAGCGGCAAGCAGCCGCACTACATCCACTCCGACGGTCCGCTCGCCGCCGCCGGGCTCTACGCCGCCCGCAAGGACCCGGCGTCGGGGGAGTGGGCGCTCACCTACACAGTGATCACCCGCGAGGCCCGGGACGCCTCGGGCGAGATCCACGACAGGATGCCGGTGTTCCTGCTCCCCGACCTCTGGGGCGAGTGGCTGAGCCCTGATGCTCTCGCCGACAAGGAGACGATGACCGACCGCCTCACGGCCTCCTCCGACGAGGTCGCGCAGACCATGACCACGCACCGTGTCGACCGCAGGGTGAACTCGACGCAGAAGGCCGACCCGACGGACCCGAGCCTCGTGGAGTCGATCGACTGACGCGCCAGATTCGCCCGGGCACGCGCGAGCCTCAGACCGTGCCCAGCCGCCCGGGGCGTGCGACGGGGCCTAGAGAGTGGTGAAGCCGTCGCGCCAGGAGGGATGGGCGAGGGTCAGCCCGCCGCGGGTGGCGCGAGCGTTGGACACGGGGCGGCCGACGTCTCCGGAGGTGCTCCGCCGAGGTGCAGGCGCACCGAGGGCGCGCGCGAAGCCCGTGGCCCACTCGACCCCGGCTGCCGGCTCGTCGTCGACGATGTTCCACACCCCGCCCTCCCACCCGAGGGCGAGGACTACGGCCTGGGCGACGTCCGAGACGTGGACGAAGGACGTCACGGTCTCCGTCGCGACGAGCTCACCGTCACGCGCGGCGTGGCCGTACCGCCCGTCGCGGGAGTACCAGGTCTCAGGTCCGTACAGCTGGCCGCACCGGAGGACCACCCCGCCCGCCAGCTCTCGGACCGCACCCTCGAGCTCGGCGACGGCGGCGACAGTCGTCCGGCGAGGCTCTGCGGCGTCCAGGTCGAGGGGGTCGGTCTCGGTTGCCAGGTCGGCCGCAGGTGGGTAGACCCAGGCGATGCTCTGGCCGACGAACCTGGAGACGCCGCTCGCCCGGGCGGCGTCGACGAGGTTCCTCGTGCCGACGGTCCGCAGCCTGGCGTTGCTCGCCGAGTCTCCGGTGCCGAGGTCGGTCATGAGGTGCAGGACCGCGTCCGGGCGAGCCCCGGCGACGGCCGCGATGGTCGCCTCGCGGTCGAAGGCGTCGAGCGGGACCGCGGTCGCGCCGAGGCCGCGGAGCAGACCAGCCTTGCTCGACGAGCGGGAGGTGGCGGTGATCTCGTGCCCCTGCCCCGCCAGCAGAGGGATGACGGCTCGGCCGAGGACACCGGACCCGCCGGCGACGAAGATACGCACCCGAGCATGATCCCACGGGTTGCTCCGCCGGGACCCGCGCAGCGGTCCGTGCGACCGACCGTGCAGGGCCACGGCGTCACCGCGCCGTGCGGACCTGGCTCCTCTCGTCGACGAGCGACGTCGTAGGGGTGCGCGCGGGCCTCGCCGCGCGCAGAGCCACCGCCGGTCCTACAGTGGGTGAAGACCCGCTAGACCCGGACAGGGCAGCCGGTCATCCCTCGTCATGACGGCGGCGAGGCTCCGAGCGACGCGACGCAGCGCGCTGATCAGCACCACCTCTCCCACCCTCAGCACCCCGACTCTCTCGAGCCACCGGGGTGGTCGAGCGCACCCTCGTGCGCTCGTCCCCCGACAGGCCGCGGGAGCACGACGAAGGGAACCACCGTGTACCTGCACGTCCAGCGACTCATCCACGAGATCATCCCCGACGAGCCCGACCCGGCAGCAGCGAACGCCCTCCAGGAGGGACTCGGCGGCCAGTTCGGCGAGATGCGGACGATGATGCAGTACCTGTTCCAGAGCATGAACTTCCGTGGTGCTGCTGGGAAGCCCTACCGCGACCTCCTCCAGGGCATCGGCACCGAGGAGATCAGCCACGTCGAGCTCATCGGGACGACCATCTCCCGCCTGCTCGACGGCTCTCCCCGCTACAACGGCAAGAAGACCGACCCGCTCGACACCCCGGGCGGCGGCGGCGACATCCCGCTGCGGATGGCTCTCGACGAGGGGAACATCCACCACTACCTCGTGGCCGCGCAGGGCGCCCTGCCCGTCGACTCTGCGGGCAACCCGTGGAGCGGCAGCTACGTCTACAACTCCGGCAACCTCGTGCTCGACCTGCTGTACAACCTCATGCTCGAGTCCACGGGACGCCTGCAGAAGTGCCGGATCTACGAGATGACCGAGAACAAGACGGCGCGCTCGACGATCTCGTACCTCATCGTCCGTGACCAGGCCCACGAGAACGCCTACGCCAAGGCCCTCGAGACCCTGGGTGTGGACTGGGGCAAGCTGCTGCCGATCCCGAAGACCAACGCCGAGAAGTTCCCCGAGGTGAAGAAGCTCGTGGACCTCGGTCTGCAGAGCAAGCAGTACACCTTCGACCTCACCGGGCTCTCCGAGGCCGGGAAGATCTTCCGCGGCATGTCGCCGTCGAACGACGGCACCGAGCTCGACGCGACCGAGCAGGCCCCTGAGGGCGTGCCCTCGACGATCGCCGAGGAGCGCTTCGAAGAGTTCGCACCCGGCCTCGACCCCGAGCTGCTCTCGCTCATCCAGGCGACGGCCGACATCGAGATGGCCGAGGTCCAGCCGGTCTACGGACCGATCCCGCCGTCAGAGAAGTCCTGACCTGACAGCTACCTGACCGAGGCGCCCGGGTTGGCCCCGGGCGCCTCCTCCCCAGCATCGCCTGCACACCTGAGAGGAACGATCATGACGGATCCCTACAGCAGCCCGCGGTACCCGACCGACCCTGTGGAGCCTCAGACCTCAGCGGGATACGGCTCTGTCCCGCCGGCTCCGACGACCCCGGGCGACGACGGCTACGGCGGCGCCCACCGTGACAGCGCCCCGGAGGACACCGTCCTCGGCGGCACCCGCTTCGAGGAAGAGCCGTCGATCGACGAGCTCGCACCGGGCGACGGGTCGCTCGGCGGGACGTCGACCAGCGGCCTCGGCGACACGGACGGTGGCTCCAGCAACGACAGCTCCAGCGACGACAGCTCCGGCGGAGCCCGTGAGAAGGCGGCGCACGTCGCCGAGACCGCCAAGGACGAGGCGGCGTCGGTCGCCGGGACGGCGAAGGACGAGGCCTCCGACCTCGCGTCGTCCGCGAAGGGTGCGGCCAGCTCCGTGCTCGACGCCGAGAAGTCGATGGCCCACGACACGACGGTCGAGGCGACCGAGCGTGCCAAGGAGACCCTGGCCGAGGCCAAGACCCAGGTCCGTGACCTGTGGCAGCAGAGCCGGTCCGAGCTCGCGGAGGGAGCCGGTGCCCAGCTGCAGCGGCTCTCCCTCGGCGCCAAGACGGTCTCGGACGAGCTGAGCACCATGGCGTCGGCCAGCGACGACCCGGGCATCGCGAGCGACCTCGCGCGCCGAGCCTCCGGGTACCTCTCGACCGCGAGCACCTGGCTCGAGGACCGCAGCCCCGAGGAGGTCCTCGGCGACGTCTCGCGGTTCGCCCGTCGGTCCCCGGGGACGTTCTTGGCGATCGCGGCCGGGCTCGGCCTGGTCGCCGGTCGCGTGGCCCGCAGCCTCAAGGACGACTCAGGCAGCTCCTCGGCGAGCACGAGCACGGGCTCGACCTCGGGGACGAGCACGAGCGGTGCACGGTCGTCGACCGCCACCTCGGGCGAGGGGACCTCGGCCTGGGCTGCGTCAGACGGCGGGGTGCCCCCGGTGCCGTCACCGTCCGTCGACGGCTACGGCACGACGGGCTACGCCGGCGGGGCGGCCCCGAGCGGGTCGGCCGCCGAGGCCGGCTACGGGGCCGACGGCGAGCACGGGACCGAGTCGGGCTACGGCACGGGCACCACGAGCGCCGACGGCACCCGGACCGCGGGGCACGTCCCCACCTCTTCTCAGCCCGGAGCGACCACGCTCGACGGCGGTGAGCTGCGATGACCACCCCTCCTTCGGTACCACCGGCTGCCGCCCCGCCGCCGCCACCGCACGACCCGATGGACGCCAGCGTCGGCCAGCTGTTCGGCGAGGTCACCCGCGACCTGTCGACGCTCATCCGGCAAGAGGTCGCCCTCGCGAAGGCCGAGGCGACCGAGAGCGCCAAGAAGGCCGGGACGGGCGCGGGCCTGCTCGGTGGAGCGGCCTGGGCGGCGCACTTCGTGCTGCTCTTCCTCTCGCTGACGCTCTGGTGGGTGCTCGGTGCCCTCCTCGGCGAGGGGGACCGTGAACCCGCCCTCGGCTGGGCAGCGCTGATCGTCACGCTCATCTGGGCGGTCATCGCCGCGGTGCTGGCGCTCCGAGGCAAGAAGGAGCTCCAGAAGGCGAAGGGCCTCCCGCAGACCGCGGACTCCCTCAAGAAGATCCCCGACGCGCTCAAAGGACAGGAACGATCATGACGACCAACGACCCGGACCAGATCCGCGCCGACATCGAGGCGACCCGCGCTGCGCTCAGCGAGGACGTCGACAACCTGGAGGAGAAGGTCAGCCCTTCCAAGATCGCCCAGCGCCAGACTGACAAGGTGCGCTCCGCAGTGAGCGACGTCAAGGACAAGGTCTTCGGCGCTGCATCAGACGCTGGCGACTCTGCGAGCGACGCCGCGCACGGCGCCGCGCAGAGCGTCCGCGACGCGGGGAGCTCGGCCGCTGACGCCGCCAGCAACGCTCCCAGTGACGTCCGCCGCAAGGCGCAGGGCAACCCCCTCGCCGCCGGGCTGGTCGCCTTCGGGGCCGGCATGCTCGCCGCTGCGCTGCTGCCCGCCAGCCGGACCGAGAAGGACGCGGTCCGGACGGTCAAGGAGGACGAGGGCGTCCAGCACGCCGCCCAGGAGGTCAAGGACGCTGCTCGGGACATCGGCGACGCCCTCCAGCAGCCGGCGACCGAGGCCGCCGCAGCAGTCAAGGAGACCGCCGCTGCCGGTGCGCAGAGCGTCAAGCAGACCGCGACGAGCGGGGCCCAGAACGTGGCCGAAGAGGCTCGTCACGGTGCCGAGCAGGTCAAGGACCAGGCGCAGCACGCCCAGGAGTCCGTCCAGGGCCAGGCCCAGGAGTCGCGCGACACCGTGCAGGGCTCGACGCCCTGACATGCCCGTGACCGGCTGAGATCTCGCGGACGAGCGAGACGGCGCAGCACGACGAGGCCCCGACCGTCGCGGTCGGGGCCCCGTCCTGCCGATGCGGCCCAGACCCAGGAGCGACGTGACCCTGACGATCTCCTGACCGAGGCTCAGAAGAGCGTCGGCTGGACCCGGTCTGACGGCAGGAGACCGGTGAGCGTGGCTCTGACCGTCGTGGCCGCCGGTGCCTCGTCAGGCCCGAGGAGATCATGGGCGACCGTGCGCCACACCTTCGGGTCGGCCGTGGCATCGCCACCTCGTCGCAGCACCGTCGTCGCCCCGGCTCCCTCCGGCCGCAGCGAGAGAGCCAGACCCGTCGCGACGAGGCCGGCCCGGCCAGCCCGGTGGCACACCCTCTCGACGCACGCGTCGACGACCTGCCCGGTGCTCTTGTCCGCGCGGCCGTAGCCGGAGGTCGACCCCTCGGCGGTGAGGGTCGACCTGGCCTCGACTGTGCGGACGGTCGCGTCGTCCGTCCCCTCGCGGATCTGCCAGAGCCTGCGTGCCATCGCCGTGCCGCAGGACTGCTGGAGCATGGCGCGTGGGACGGTGTCGAGGTCGGCCAGGTGCTCCACGCCGAGGTGGGCCAGGCGCTCACGGGTCGTCGCCCCCACGCCCCACACGTCGGCGAGGGCGAGGGAGCTGCGCAGCGACGTCTCCTGCCGAGGGCTGATGACGTGCAGCCCGTCGGGCTTGGCGGCACGCGAGGCGAGCTTTGCCATGAGCTTGGTGCGCCCGACCCCGACGCTCACCGGGATGCCGAGCTCGTGGGCAGCACGGCGCCTGAGCGTGCGGCCGGCCTCGACGGCCTCGTCCCAGTCGTCGGTGCCGACGTCGAGGAAGGCCTCCTCGACCGACCCGGGTTCGACCGCCCGGGCGCTCTCGTGGAAGAGGTCGAACAGGGCGTCGCCGACCTCTTCGACCTCCGCGCGCGGCACGTCGAGCAGCACCAGCCCCGGGTGTCGTCGCAGAGCCTCGTCGGCCAGCATGCCGCTGGTGACGCCGAGAGTGCGCGCCGGATAGCTCGCGCTCGCGACGAAGACGTGCGCGACCACGGCGACCGGCACACCCACGAGGTCGGGTCGCCCACGCAGGGCGACCGAGGCGAAGAACGCGTCGGCGTCGGCGTGCAGCAGCGGTCTGCTGGTCATCCACCAATCGCACAGGTGTTCGAGGAACGGTGGCTGTTCGCCTCCGGGGTCGCGCTGACTAGGAGGCGCGGCGGCCTCGTCTTTGCGCTCTGCGAACGTCGCGGACGGTCTGGACGACGGCCACGACGGCGACCACAGCGACGACGAGCCACGGCGCAGCCCACGGCACGAAGGCCCAGACGAGCGCGACCACGGCGAACGGGACGGCGAAGGAGGCGATCCGACGCCACACGGGGACAGGATCGTCCTCGGGGCCGGTCCAGGCCTCGATGGGGACCGTGGAGATGCGAGGCAGGTTG
>Ga0247813_10000276_pt1 | contig 57180 bp, 49 predicted proteins | sample UWRJL169409C1_FD_180719 | JGI IMG/M metagenome (GOLD analysis project Ga0247813, IMG submission 180719) | Plant litter microbial communities from Arlington Agricultural Research Station in Wisconsin, United States - UWRJ-L169-409C-1 | ecosystem: Environmental > Terrestrial > Plant litter >... | reverse complement strand
ATCCGGAGCATGAAGTGCACGGAAAAATGCTTCATAACGATAGTAACAAACACGAAAGTATTTTTACTTCTGTAAAAGTTCAGGAAAATAACTCAGTAATGTTATCGACATTGGCTGGGACTACTTTAGGAGTTTGGGTTTCTCACGGAGAAGGTAAATTCAATTTACCAATGGGTGAAGAAAATTATAACATTGTTTCTAAATATGCTTACGAAGGCTATCCTGCAAACCCTAATGGTTCTCATTATGACGTAGCCATGATGTGCGATAAAACAGGAAGACATTTAGTTACTATGCCTCATATTGAGCGTTCGACTTTCCAATGGAACTGGGCACATTATCCAAAAGACAGAAATGACGAGTTTACACCTTGGCACGAAGCTTTTATAAATGCCAGAAAATGGATTGAGAAAAACTAAAATATTTTTTTTACTAAAAACGCTCGAAATTTATCGAGCGTTTTTTTTTTCTTTCACCACAAATTACACAAATTTTCGCAAATTATTAATTTCTAATCTTAAAAAATAGCCACGGATTAAATGATTAAAATGATTTTAAAGTTCTTCATTTGTTTGCCATTATTACAAAACAATTAAAAAATAATTCGCTGAAATTCGTGAAATTCGTGGCAAAAAAATGATTAACAAATTCGCGGCAACTGTTCTCCAACCAAAGGATTGACCACTCTTTTACCTCCAAAAGTACTTTCGATAATTATTTTTGATGGATGTTCATCTGTAACAAAACCAATAGCTGATGCATTTGAATTTACTTTTTGCAAAACAGCAAGTACCTTATCTTTAATTTCAGGAGCTGCAACGCAAACAAAGATTCCTTCATTGGCCACATACAACGGATCTAAACCTAATAATTCGCAGGCACTTTTTACCTGATTTTCTACTTTTATATCATCCTGAAAAAGTGAAATCCCTAAATTGATCTCAGTTGCTATTTCATGTAAAACAGAAGCTAATCCGCCACGTGTCGCATCTCTTAGAAAATGAATTTTGTCTCCAAATAGTTCTATCAAATCAAAAACTATATGATTTAGATGGGTTGTATCGCTCAAAATATCGCTTTCAAACTCTAATCCTTCACGTTCAGACATAATTGCCATTCCGTGTGACGCTATTGGTCCGTTGATGATGATAACATCATTTTCCTGAATATTTTGAGTTTTAATGCTGGCCTTTTCATGAACAATACCAATTCCGGAAGTATTGATATAAATTTGATCGCCTTTTCCTCTTTCGACAACTTTAGTATCTCCGGTAACAATTTGAACATTAGCTTTATCAGCCGCTTCCCTAATCGACTTGATAATTTGAGTAAACTCCTCTAAACCAAAACCCTCTTCTATAATTAGGGCTAATGAAAGATATTTAGGAATTGCTCCACACATCGAAAGATCATTTACAGTTCCGTTTACTGCAAGTTCACCAATATTACCTCCTTTAAAGAAAACTGGAGAAACCACATAACTATCTGTGGAGAAAGCCAAATTTCCCTTCATATTTAAAAACGCACCGTCATGACGTACTTCTAAAATATCATTTTTTAAGATTTTAAAAATTACTTCATTAAGCAATTGAGTCATATGTTCACCACCACTACCGTGATGTAAATGAATCACTTCAGTCTTTTTATTCATGTTTTAAAATTAAATCTCCTCACCCATCTGTTTTAAAACCTCCATAGTCTTTTTGGCTTCAGCCTCATCAATAATGCCGATGGCTGCACCTACATGAACCAAAAGATAGTCACCCACTTTGGCTGCAGGAACGAGAGCCAAATTGACTTCTTTTATTATACCTTCAAAAGAAACATTTCCAATTCTGAAAGTTTCATCCAATTCTATTGTCACTTTTTCAAGTCGTCCCGGAATTGCTAAGCACATAAGTTATTGTTTTATAGAGTTTGCCAAATAATCGTACCAGGCTTGTAAACCTTCGCCCGAAGTTGCAGAAACTTCAAAAAAGGTCAAATGCGGATTTACTTTTTTTGCGTATTCTTTTAATTTTTGTAAATCAAACTTTAAATAGGGAAGCAAGTCAATTTTGTTGATAATACAAATTTGCGAACCTGAAAACATATCAGGATATTTGAGCGGTTTGTCTTCACCTTCTGTAACGGATATAATTACAATTCGTTTTAATTCTCCTAAATCAAACATGGCCGGGCAAACCAAATTTCCAACATTTTCAATCATTAAAATCGAATCCGCAACAGGTTTTAGTTCTTTGACAGCGCGTGAAATCATTTCGCTGTCCAGATGACATCCTTTTCCGGTATTGATCTGGATTACGGGAACATCTAATTTATGGATTCTGTCGGCATCATTAGTTGTTTGCTGATCTCCTTCGATTACAGAAAAAGCCATCTTATCTTTCAAATCTGCTATTGTTCGTTCTAGTAAAGAGGTTTTTCCAGAACCCGGTGAACTTACTAAATTGACAGAGAAAATATTGAGAGCTTCAAAAAAACCTCTGTTTCTTTCTGCTGTTAATTGATTTTTATACAATATATCTTTCTCTAGCTGTACAATATTTATTTCGTGCGAGTGACTGTGCGAATGATCATTACTATGGTGATGATCGTGGTCATCATGGTCGTGATCGTGATCGTAATGGTGTTCGTGGTGATGATCTTCATGACTATGTTGATCATGATAATGGTAATGACCTGAATGAGAATGAAATTGTTTGTCTCCTATTTTAGTAAATCTTATTTCGTTTTCATCAGAACTACAGCCGCAAGTGGTACACATAACTATCCTTAATTAATGATTATTTTTTTGATTTTTAATTCTTTCCCTGCAATAATTTCTTTAAAAGGACTATCGCAATTGGGGCAGCTGTCAAAACTTTTATCAATATGAAATTCCGTTTCGCATTCTGCACATCTGGCTTTTCCCATAGGTTCTTCAATAAATAATTTAGTATCACTTAGAACGCTTCCCTCAATACATTGTGGCCAGACGAAATAAAAAGAATCCATTTCTACACCAGCTAATTTTCCGATTTCTAAGTAAAGTTCAAGTGCCTTTTTACCATTTATTTTATTTACTTCTTGTTGAACGATCTTCACAATTGAAGTAACTACAGAAAGTTCGTGCATCTTTTTTTTATTTCTAAAAGATTTTTAATCCAGCAAATTACATTTAAATAAACCACGTAAAAACTGACAATTATCACATTTAAATCCTAAACGTTTGAATAGTTTTGTAATCCACGAAATCAAAATTTTGATATACATAATACATTCTTTTTCAAAATAACTTACAGCATTCTTAAAATACAATGAGTATGGAGGATAAAAACAAAGTCTATGAAACCTACTATAACAGTATCGAAAGACAAGGTTATAGCAGAAGGGATTTTTTAAAATTTGTTGCTTACATAGGAGCTTATATGGGGGTTCAAAGTTCGGCAATTGGTCAAATTACTAAAGCTCTCGAAAACACTCCCCGACTGCCCGTTATTTGGGAACACTTTCAGGAATGTACTTGTTGTAGTGAATCATTTATCCGTTCTGACCATCCTATTGTTGCAGATATCATTTTAGACAAGATTTCATTAGATTATACTTTGACACTTATGGCAGCTTCCGGTCATCAGGCCGAAGCGGCTAAAAAAGCCACTATGGAGAAATACAAAGGAGAATATATTCTTTGTGTTGAAGGTTCAATCCCAATGGGTGCTGACGGAAATTATTGTTGTATTGGAGGAAGAAGTGCCATAGATATCCTTAAAGAATCTGCAGCAGGCGCAAAAGCTATAATTGCCTGGGGAAGCTGTGCCACATCTGGTTGCATACAAGCTGCGAAACCAAATCCTACAGGTGCTGTGCCAATTCATAAAATAATTACAGATAAACCTATTATAAATGTTCCGGGCTGCCCGCCAATAGGCGAAGTGATGGCCGGAATTATAGTGCATATCGTCGCATTCGGAAAATTCCCTGAATTAGATAGTGCAGGTCGTCCAAAAGCCTTTTATTCTAAAAGAGTTCATGACAGCTGTTACAGAAGACCCTATTTTGATGCGGGATTATTTGCAGACAATTTTGATGACGAAAATGCTAAAAAAGGATATTGTTTGTATAAAGTAGGCTGTAAAGGGCCAAGCACATACAATGCCTGTGGCAACATGAAATGGAATGGCGGTGTAAGTTATCCTATTCAGTCCGGACATGGCTGTATTGGCTGTAGTGCCAATGATTTTTGGGACGCAGGAAGTTTTTATTCCAGAGATTCCTCTATAACTCCGGGTAATATCGAAGCCAATGCAGATACTTTGGGCAAAATCGCTCTTGGCGGAGTTGCTGCGGGTATTGGAATTCATGCGGTTTTATCGAATATCTCTAAAAAAGAAGAACTCAATCACAGAATAAATCAGGGAACTGAAAACGAGAAACATCTGGAAGATTTATAATCCATAAAAAAATAAAATGGCAGAAAGAATAGTTGTTGACCCAATTACCAGAATAGAAGGACATTTAAGAGCCGAAGTAGAAATCTCAGATGGCACTATACAGGAGGCTTTTTTATCTTCTACAATGGTAAGAGGTCTGGAAAATATTGTAAAAGACAGAAATCCTAAAGATGTTTGGGCTTTTGTGCAAAGAACTTGCGGTGTATGTACTTCGACTCACGCTACAGCATCTATCAGATCGGTAGAAGATGCACTTGGGATTGTTGTGCCACCCAATGCCGAGATTGTTAGAAATATTATGCTTGGTGCTTTATATTTGCACGATCATGTTGTTCATTTTTATCACTTACACGCTTTTGACTGGGTTGATGTTATTAGCGGCTTAAATGCTGATCCGGTAAAAACTTCTCAATTGGCACAATCAATCTCAAATTGGCCAAAAAGTTCACCTGGTTACTTCTCTGACCTTCAAACAAGATTGAAAAAATTTGTTGCCAGTGGGCAATTAGGAATTTTTGCCAATGGTTATTGGGGACATCCACAAATGAAATTGCCGCCTGAAGCGAACTTAATGGCTACAGCTCATTATCTGGAAGCGCTTGAATGGCAAAAAGAAATCGTGAAAGTTCATGCCATTTTTGGAGGCAAAAATCCACATCCTAACTTTTTGGTTGGCGGAATGGCCTGCTCTATAAACCTGGACGATGCAAGCGGATTAAATGCCGAAAGACTGGCTTTTGTAAGACAGCTTCTTGAAGATGGAAAAAAATTCGTAGAACAAGTTTATCTTCCGGATGTACTTACAATTGCAGGTTATTATAAAGATTGGGGAGCGATTGGTGGCTTTCATAATTTTATGACTTTTGGGGATTTTCCAACTCAGGGATATAATAATACCAACATGAATACTTTCAAATTTCCGTCAGGCGTGATTTTGAATAAAGATTTAACAAAAGTTCACTATTTAGATCTAAGAGATTTAAAAACTGTAGAAGAATATGTGAACAATTCATGGTATGATTATGAAGGAGATGGAAATGCCGGAAAACATCCTTGGAGCGGAGAAACTAAAATAAACTATACAGGACCAAAACCGCCTTATACGCATTTGAATGTTGATGAAAAATACAGTTTCATAAAAACACCAAGATGGAAAGGTCATGCTATGGAAGTTGGCCCGTTGGCAAGAATGCTGGTAGGATATGCATCCGGAAGAGAAGAATTTAAAGAAATCGTTGATGCTGCCTTATCAAAATTACAAGTTCCTGCCGGAGCTTTATTTTCAACCTTAGGCAGAACAGCGGCCAGAGCTCTGGAATCTCAATTGGTTGCCAATTGGAATCTGGAATTTTTCGATAACCTAATTGAAAATATTAAAAAGGGTGATACCAAAATGGCCAATACAGAAAAATGGGAAACCTCGACCTGGCCAAAAGAATCTCAGGGAGTTGGTCTCGTAGAAGCACCAAGAGGAGCTTTAAGCCATTGGATTGTGATAAAAGATGCCAAAGTAGCGAACTATCAACAAGTCGTTCCTTCGACATGGAATGCGTCTCCAAGAGATCCTAAAGGACAAAGATCACCTTATGAGAGCAGTTTATTGAATACACCAGTCGCAAATCCGGAATTACCATTAGAAATTATCAGAACCATACATTCATTTGATCCTTGTATTGCTTGTGCAGTGCACTTATACGATGAAAAAGGAGATATCATTAAAGAAGTAAACGACATTTCTATTTGCACGATTTAAATTTTCCAGCATGTCTACAAAAACTAATGACTATAAAAGAGCTTATATCTGGCAATTACCCATAAGAATATTTCATTGGGTAAATGCATGGGCGATAACAGGATTGGTTATAACAGGATTTATTATTGGCAATCCGCCGGGAATTATTTCTACGAAGGAAGCAACAGGTCAATTTTGGTTTGGTTACATCCGTGAAATTCATTTTATGTGTGCTTATTTGTTAGTCGCAGTTATGATTTTGAGGGTTTATTTTGCTTTTAAAGGTAATAAATATGCCAATTGGCGTGTATTCTTTCCCTTCAAAAAAGAAGGTTTCAAAAGGATGTGGCACGTCATCAAGTTTGATATTTTTTTACAAAACGAGCATTATAATGGTTCTCCTTCAGGTGCTGTAGGCCATAATAGCGTAGCGGCAGCCTCTTATTTGGCAATGTTCGTTATGGGACTTATCATGATCGGGACAGGATTTGCTATGTACGCTCCTACTTCGACCTGGTTTTTTCCTAAAATGTTTGGTTGGGTCACCAATTTAGCCGGAGGAGATTTTAATGTTAGAACCATTCATCATTTTACAACATGGACTTTTATTTTATTTGCCATAATACATATTTACCTGGTATTCTTTCATGACTGGCTGGAAGGTTTGGGGGAAACATCTGCCATGGTAAGCGGTTATAAATTTGTGAGAACAGAAAGAATTAAAAAAGATGCAGATGCAACAAAAGAACCTGTTACAACAGAAATAGTAAATAAAGATTCAGTTTAAAATAAAAATACAGAGATAAATGCAAGAAGAAATTATGACAAGAAAACTAGATGCTTTTCATTCTGATGGAAATGAAGTTTTAGTACTTGGAATTGGTAATTATTTGATGGGTGATGAAGGTGTTGGTGTACATTTTATAAACAGAATCGATAAAACCTTATTTCCGGAAGACACCTCTTTTATTGATGGCGGAACAGGCGGTTTCACATTAATCCCCTACATCGAAAATCATAAAAAAGTAATTATTGTTGATGCAACGATGGACAATAAGGAAGAAGGAACCATTACACTTTTGAAACCGCGTTTTTCTGATGACTTCCCTATTTCGTTAAGCGGACATAACTTTGGCTTAAAAGACATGGTTGAGATCTTGTCTATGCTGGATACTATGCCGGAAATTTATTTATACACCATTACCATTTTAAAAATGGAACCCATGTCTATGAAGCTTTCGCCAAAGGTAGATGCTGCCATAGAAAAAGTGACAACACAGATTGTCCAGCAAATAGAAAATTTTAAAATTAATACTTAGTTCCTTGAAACCTTCATTTCAAATAATAATTTCAGGCAGTGTACAAGGCGTTGGCTTTCGCCCTTTTGTATATAATTTGGCCATTAAACTAAATTTAAAAGGTTATGTTTCTAATAATGAATTTGGAGTACTAATAGTACTGCAGGAAAATGAAAAAACTGCAACTGATTTTTTAAACGAAATAAAAAGAAAACATCCAAAAAATGCAAAAATAAACGGTATTCAAATTTCAGAAGTTGTATTACAAGAAAAATTTGATTCCTTTTTTATAAAACCAACAGAGAAAAACATCTGTATTAATTCGCCTTTGACCCCTGATTTTGCTATATGCAAAAATTGCAAAGAAGAAATTTTAGATCCTCAAAACAGCCGCTTCTACTATCCTTTTATCAGTTGCACATCCTGTGGGCCAAGATATGCTATTGCTGAAAAATTTCCTTTTGAAAGGGAAAATACCAGTATGAATGAATTTAAAATGTGTGATTCCTGTCTTGAAGAATACAACAATCCTGCAGACAGACGTTTTCACTCACAAACCAACTCCTGTCCGGATTGTGGGGTTCAGGTTTCATTTACAGATAATACCGGAGCTATTATTTCAGGTTCGAATAAGGAAATTTTCGAAAACATTTCAGAAAAATTAAGTGAAGGAAAAATCATTGCCGTAAAAAATACTTCGGGTTATTTACTGCTTTGTGATGCTACAAATTCCGAAGCTGTTCAGGAATTACGAAACAGAAAAAAACGTTTGACAAAGCCTTTCGCCGTTCTGTTTCCAGATGCAAAACAGATTGAAAATTATTTGTTTTGTCATAAAACAGAGAAGAATTTACTTAAATCTACTCAGGCACCAATTGTAATTTTAACCCTAAAAAAGCAAATCGACTTAGCGATAGATCAAATAGCTCCAAACATGAAAACCATTGGAGTGATGCTTCCCAATTCTGGAGTTTTACATTTAATTTCTAATTTATTTCAAAAACCTCTAATAGCTACTAGTGGAAATTTTAACGGGTCATCTATTTTTTCAGATGAGAATGAGGCTGTAAAAACATTGAATCCTATAGCAGATTATTATTTGCATCATGATCTTGAAATTCAAAATTCTCAGGACGACTCGGTAATTAAATTTTCACGAAAAAATAAGCAAAAAATTATCCTGCGTCATGCAAGAGGTTTTGCTCCCAATATTGATTTTTCTATTTTACAAAACAATCCTGAACAATTACTTTGTTTAGGTGCAACTTTAAAAAACACCATCACTATTACTACCCATAATCAGGTTTACATGAGTGAGTATATTGGTGATTTACTCAATTTTGACACCTACAATAGATTTGAAAGAAAAATAAAAAATTACGAACATTTTTTTGATTTTTCTCCAAAAAAAGTGGTTTGCGACCAGCATCCTAATTATGAAAATAACAACATAATAACCTCATTTGTAAATAAGGATAAAACTGTAGCCACCATAAAAGTTCAGCATCATGAAGCTCACTTTGCAGCTATTTTGAGCGAAAAAAAACTTTGGAAAAGATCTAAAGTATTAGGAGTAGTTTGGGATGGATCCGGATTTGGAAGTGATACGGAAATATTTGGGGGCGAATTTTTTGAATACGATCATAACAGCATAAACAGAATTGGACATTTGGAATATTTTCCCTGGATTTTAGGGGATCAAATGGCTAAAAATCCTAAAATGGCTGCCTTGTCTATAAGTAAAAGCAGTAGCTACTTTCAATCTTTTTTTAATAAAAATGAATTAAAAATTTATTCTAAATATATCAAAAACAGCACGATAAAAACGTCTTCAATGGGAAGATTAATTGATGCAGTTGCTTTTACATTGGGATTTAAGGATTCTATTTTATTTGAAGCGGAAGCCGGAATGTATTTAGAAAACTTAGCCCAGCAAGCTTTTAATAAATCAGAATTAAAATTAAAGGATTATTTAAAAGATGAAAAAATAACGAATTTAATTCCTGCAAAAAAACTTCTTTTACAAGTTGCTAAAGAAGTTCAGCATAACAAAGATTTAGAAATAATCGCTTTAAACTTTCATTTTACGTTGGTGAAATGTATCGAAAAAGTCGCCTGTTTTTCAAAATCAAAAGAAATAGCTTTTAGCGGAGGTGTTTTTCAAAACTCAATACTTATCGATTTAATTATTGATCATCTCAAACCTAAATTCAAATTACATTTTCATGAAACACTTTCACCAAACGACGAAAATATTTCTTTTGGACAACTCAATCATTATTTACATTTAAAAAAATAAGCTATGGATATTCTTGAATTATTAGGGAACATTGGTAAAACAGAAGAAAAAGACAAAATTTCGTACTCAGCTGGCGTTGTAATGGCTTTGAGCCTTAAAGATATTGGCTTTGATGAAATTAAATATGAAGATTATACAGACGGAATGAGATCTGTACTTGAGAAATCTACTGAGAAAATTTCGCCTAAACGTTCTATTGAAATTTTTAATAATTACGTAGCGCTTTTACAGGAAGAATTAAAAGTAAAAAATGCAGCAATTGGAAAAGCTTTTTTAGAAAAAAACGCAAAAAGAGAAGGCATTGTTACGTTGGCAAGCGGTTTACAATATGAAATTTTAGCAGAAGGAAGAGGACAAATCCCCAAAATTACAGATACTATAGATGTTATTTATGAGGGGTATTTACTCAATAAAGATGTTTTTGATTCTACTAAAGAAACCGGGCCTCAAAAAATGCGCATTTTACAAACTTTAACCGGCTGGCAGGAAGCTCTGCAATTAATGCCTGAAGGTTCCCGCTGGAAAATTTATATTCCGCATGATTTAGCATATGGGCATATTGGAGCACCACCGATGATTCAGCCTAATTCGACTTTGATTTTCATAATTGAACTTTTAAATATAGTCTAAAATGAAATATCTGTCTGAATATCGAAATCCTGAATTGGTCAAACATTATATAAACGAAATTCATAAGATAACGACAAAACCATGGAATATCATGGAAATTTGTGGAGGACAGACACATGCACTAGTCAAAAACGGATTACTGGATTTGCTGCCAAAAAACATCAGAATGATTCATGGTCCCGGCTGTCCGGTTTGTGTTACTCCTATTTCATTAATCAATAAAGCGATTGAGTTAATGCATCAGGGTGTCATCATGTGTTCGTTTGGAGATATGATAAGAGTTCCCGGATCATCAAAAAGTTTGTTGCAGGCAAAGGCAGAAGGCGGAGAATTACGTATTTTATATTCTCCTCTTGAAGCTGTAAATATTGCTGCAAAAAATCCAGACCGTGAAGTTGTATTTTTTGCTGTTGGTTTTGAAACTACCGCCCCGAGCAATGCATTAGCGGTAATGCATGCGCAAAAACTGGGTTTGACCAATTTTAGTTTGTTAGTTTCTCATGTTTTGGTTCCACCTGCAATGGAAGCGATTTTATCTGATGAATTTTGTACCATTAATGCGTTTTTAGGAGCAGGACATGTTTGCACAATTGTTGGCCTTGAAGAATATTATCCGATTGCCGAAAAATTTAAAATTCCGATAGTTGTTGCCGGATTTGAACCTGCCGATATCGTTCAGGCTATTTATCATGCCGTACTTCAATTGGAACAAGGAAAATATGAGGTAGAAAACCAATATACAAGATTGGTAAAAGAAGAAGGAAATCTAAAAGCCAAAGAAGTTGTAAATACTATTTTTACAATAGGTAATCAGGAATGGCGAGGTATTGGAACCATAGAAAACAGCGGACTGGTTTTAAGAGAAACCTATAAAATGTATGATGCCAGCGTAAAGTTTACAATACAAGCAGGCAACGAAAAAACAGACGAACTTTGTATAGCCGGACAAATTTTAACGGGAAATAAAAAACCCAATCAATGTCCTGAATTCGGTAAAAAATGCAAACCTTCTAATCCTTTGGGAGCGCCAATGGTTTCTTCTGAAGGTGCTTGTGCTGCCTACTTTAATTATCAATAAAACTCATAATGATCGGATTTTTAATTACGGTGTATGCCGGACTCGAACATGCCTTTGAAGCTGATCATTTACTGGCTGTCAATAATCTCGTTACTAATAGAAATAAGATTAAAGATGCGCTAAAAGATGGCATATTTTGGGGAATTGGGCATACCTCAACTATTTTTATGGTTGGTATTATTATGATTGGTTTTAAGATTTCGATCAGTGAAAATATTTTTAGTTATCTTGAAGCAGTAGTGGGATTGATGTTAATTATTTTAGGAACCATTCGTTTATTCAAATTATTACACAAAAAACGACATTCACATACCTATTCTCACAGTCATTCACACACACACAGCAACGGACTTACGCATACGCATATGCACACCCATACTTACTTTCACTCCCATCCTATCGCCTCTTTTCAGCACAAACATTATGACACTTCTAAAAATTATAAAGCTGCCTTTGGTGTAGGTTTGGTTCATGGACTGGCCGGAAGCGGATCTTTAGTGATTCTGGTTATTTCGCAAATGAAAACTCCTCTGGAAGGTTTGATGTATATTTTAGTTTTTGGTGTGGGATCTATTCTGGGGATGTTTATCGCATCCGGATTATTTAGTATTCCGTTTACCAGGAGCATTCTTAGATCTCAAAAATTACAATATGCATTAATTATAATTTCTTCTGTAATTTGTATAGTTTTTGGATTTAAAATCATCTACACTAATTTAATTTAAAGCTTAAAACCATATTCTATCCTAAATCTAAAAGGTTCTAAGACTAATTTAATGATATCTTAGGGTGACATAAAAAGCTCTTTTTTTAGTATTTATACAAAAGAATTGATGGTTAAGAGCTTAATAGTTACTTTTTCCTACTCTTTTTAAATCTGATTTTTAAAGAAATACTACCACGAAATAAGTTTTCGAAAGAGTACTATTTCCGCAGCAATAAAATGTTAAAAAATAAATTCATTCTTGTATTTTGGATTCATTATTCTATAGAAATTTAAAGTATATTCGCCAAAAAAATTATGCCACTGATTTTTTTTGCATCCAAAAACAATTAAACCTACATAGAATGAAATCTTTACATTTATTACTTATTACGTTATTTTTTGTTGCTGCACAATCTCATGCCCAGGTGCATGTAGATCAAATTACATACAATGGTCGTGATCATTATATTACCACTACAATTGGTTATCCTGTTCCCGGAACTTATATTCCTACAGGACAAAAAGCGCCAAGCACAATTTTAAATCCTGACGGTACCGGTGTTATCCAGGCAGACGATTTAAGTAAAACTAAGATCAACTGGGGAATTGAATGTACAGATGAAGGAATTCCGGTTTTTAAGGAAGGTTTCAATAGTGCATCGTATACATTTTGGTACAGAACAAATGATAGCGATGCATGGATTTATTCTCAATTTTCTATTCATTTTGCCAAGAAAAAAATGTTTTTAATGGGAGAAAGAGTAAAAGAATATGTGGATTATAACGTTCAGTAATTTTTCATAAAATTTAGTCCCTGAAATAAACATTTCTCGGTATTTCAAAAAATTACTACAAAAAAGAAAACGTTTTCGTAAATTTTCTATAATACCTATAATTTTTCCCATAAAATTTTATAAAATTAAAAATCATACCTAATTTTTATTTAATTTGCGGTAAAATTCAATATATTAAACATGGTTTCAATCACACGACTTTTTGATTTTCCCTATTATCAACAAGAAACTTACAACCTTCCAGTTGCCTTAGCAACCAAAAAAAACGGCGTCTGGGAAAAAACTTCTAGCCAGGAATATATTGCAAAAGCAAATGCTATTTCGAGAGCATTATTACGTATAGGCGTTCAAAAAGATGATAAAATTGCTTTAATCACTTCAAACAATCGTACCGAATGGAATATCATGGATATTGGTATTTTGCAAACCGGTGCACAAAACGTCCCTATTTATCCCACAATTGCCGAAGAAGATTACGAATATATATTAAATCATAGCGGAAGTATTTACTGTTTTGTATCTGATGAAGAAGTACTTAACAAAGTAAATGCAATAAAAGCAAATGTCCCACAATTAAAAGAGGTTTATTCTTTTAATGAAATTGCAGGATGCAAACACTGGACTGAGTTATTGACACTTGGCGAAGATGAGAGCAATCAGAATGAAGTTGAAGCCAGAAAAGACAGTATTAAAACGGATGATTTAGCTACCATTATTTATACATCAGGAACAACAGGAAGACCTAAAGGTGTAATGCTTTCGCACCAAAATATTGTGTCGAATGTTTTAGACAGTGCGCCAAGAATTCCGTTTGATCCGGGAAAAAGTACTGCTTTGAGTTTCTTGCCTATTTGCCATATTTTTGAAAGAATGATTTTGTATATCTATCAATATTATGGTGTATCTGTTTATTTTGGAGAATCGATTGATAAAATCAGTGATAACTTAAAAGAAGTTCGTCCTACAGTGATTACAGCTGTACCAAGACTTTTAGAGAAAGTGTACGATAAAATTTATGCCAAAGGTGGTGAACTAACCGGTATCAAGAAAAAACTATTTTTCTGGGCCATCGATTTAGGTTTAAGATACGAGCCATACGGAGCCAATGGTTTTTGGTATGAATTTCAGTTGAAAATTGCACGAAAACTTATTTTCAGTAAATGGAAAGAAGGTTTAGGAGGAAATTTAGAATTAATGGTTTCCGGAAGTGCTGCTTTACAACCGCGCTTAACGAGAGTTTTTGCTGCTGCCGAAATTCCGGTTATGGAAGGTTACGGTTTATCTGAAACTTCTCCAGTAATTGCTGTAAACGATCAAAGAAACAAAGGTTTCAAGATTGGAACGGTTGGTAAAGTAATTCGCAACGTTGAAGTAAAAATTGCTCAGGATGGAGAAATTCTTTGTAAAGGACCAAATGTAATGTTAGGTTATTTTAAAGATCCTGAAAAAACTGCCGAAGCTTTGCAGGACGGATATTTCCATACGGGAGATATTGGTGAAATTGACAGCGAAGGTTTCCTTAAAATTACAGATCGTAAAAAAGAAATGTTTAAAACTTCGGGCGGAAAATATATTGCTCCTCAATTGATTGAAAATGCGATGAAACAATCTCGTTTTATTGAACAAATCATGGTAATTGGTGATGGAGAAAAAATGCCTGCCGCTTTTATTCAGCCTAATTTTGATTTCGTAAAAGAATGGGCAAGATTACATAAAGTAACTTTAGGAAGCAGCAATGCAGAAATTAGTTCAAATGCCGATGTCATTAAGCGTATCGACGAAGAAGTAGAGAAAATCAATGAGAAATTTGGTCACTGGGAAAAAATCAAACGTTTTGAGCTTACTCCGGATGTTTGGTCTATCGATGGCGGACAATTGACTCCAACATTAAAATTAAAGCGTAAAATTATTAAAGAAATTTACAAAGATCTTTACGCTAAAATATATGGTCAGAATTCATAATCAAAATAATATAACCAAACGAAAACGGCTGTCTCATAAGACAGCCGTTTTTTATTTCACGAAGATTTCCTTCAATTGACAAATGAGTATCTAACCACTCGAAAACCGGATTGCTTTTTCCGGATAGCTCTTTTGATCTCCTTTTTTAGAGAATAGTGTGGCGAAATTTGAAAAAAGACGTTTTTTCTCAGGATATTCTCCTGACTTTTCATTTTCTGCAAAAGCGGCTCTTTTTCTGATCTTTTTCTCTGCTTCAACAACTGCTTTAGCATTGTAGCTGTTTTCAAGTTGTCTTGCATCTTCCATTCTACACGCTTTATTAAAGTTTTTAAACGGACGTGGTTGAAAATCAACCATAATCGCAGCCAGATTTATTGCATCAATATTCGACGGATCTGTTTCTCCTTTCAAGAACGTTTCAATAGGTCTGAACTTGTCTTTTTGATCCTTAAATTTCTTCTTTTTCGTGTAATCAAAATCTATAGAAAATAAATTTCTAAAAACATTTAAGTCTTCCTGACTTACACCATTCTCGAAAATAAGCCAACAGAAATCACGTAGTTTTCCACGAGATGGACTGTACAAATAATCAAAGTATTCACCTTCTTTTTCTATCTCATATTTTTTTCTAATCGCTTTTTTGTATCTATCTAATGTATTGTTGTTCATGGTATATATTTTTTGTTTTATTTAATTCATTTTTAATTTGCCACTAAGGCACTAATCTTTATTTTTTTAATTGCCACAAAGGCTCAAAGACACTAAGTTTTTTTACTTAGTCAATATTTTGTCTGCTCCTCACAAAGACGCCAGATCTTTAATCCAATTCTTTATAAAAAAATCTTTGTGCCTTCGCGCCTTTGTGGCAAAACTTTACTTTTTAAGCATAAAAAAAGCACCCGATTAAAGGTGCTTCATGAGATTTGAGTAAGACATATCTATCCTACTGCCATTCATGCACCTGTATTGTAAAACATCCAGAAACGAATCCTGGGGCTTGTAATGTTACGCTATATGAGTTATATTTAAAATCCATCTTATTTATTGTATTGTATTTTTAAATCATTGTTGTTTGAAATTTTATCTTCAAATTTCTTCGACAAAGATATAGTTGAAAAGATCAATTATCCAAATCATTTTTAATATTTATTTTACTGATTATCAATGGATTAAATCAATAAAAAAGCATAGAAATGGCTGTCCGCATACTTGTGCAGATTCTTATTTTTTATCAATTGACTGTCTATCATCAAATTACTTTTCAAGAGTATAATTCCTTAATTAGTCTTATCATGTAACATTTCATCTATTATTATTTTATTTTTTTTTAGTTAAAAGTTATTTTTTTCATTTCCTGTACTACTAAGTAATCTAAATTATCATCCTGAACGATCCCGATCGTATCGGAAAAGTGTCTTATTTCGACTTTCCTCATTGTGACAAAACAAAAAAAGCGCCCCGAAAAGGACGCTTTTATATATTTATGTTGAGTTTGTAACTACAATTTACACTTCAATTCATTAAAATACATATTACATCCCGAACCTTTAGACGCGATAAATCCCGCTAAACGATCGTTATATTGTCTTACAGACAGATTGCTATATATGTGTTTTGTTTCCATTTCAGGACCAAATGTACAATATATTTTAACATTTATATAGTATTAACACTGAAATATTTATCAGTCAGCCATCAATTTTAACCTAAATTTTCCTTTAAAAAAACCAATAACCCTTAATAATTTCATATTTTTGAGAGTATACGCACACTTTATTTTTTATCAATTCAGTCCTTAAAACAGCATGAAAAAATATTTAAAATACATAGACGGAAATTCTGATAAGTTTTGGCAAATTGAAGTTACAGGATTAGAATATACTGTGACTTATGGCAAAAACGGAACATCGGGAACATCGCAAACCAAAAAATTCGCTACAGACGAAGAATGTCTGAAATCAGCAGAAAAAATACTGGCCGAAAAAGTAAAAAAAGGATATTCAGAAACTGGTGATGTTACTGTGGCTTCAAAACCAAAAACAGAAAAAAGCGCTAAATCTGATGAAGTTCTCGAAGAGTACGATGCCATTGTAAAATCTAAAAATATAGATTTACTATTGCCTTTCCTTAAGGAAAAATCAAAAGGAAATATTGAAGCGCTAAAAAAGCTAATCAAGAAAAGTAAACGTTATTTTATGACCTATACTGATCTTACAAAAGATCCGGGTTATGTAAAAAAAGACAAACACGATTATGGCTGGGGAACACGCGGCGATAAAAAGCAAAGTGATATTATTACGCTTAGTGCCATCGCTTTATTTGATAAAACCGATATTAATTCCTGGGATGAAGCTTTGAGTTTGTTAAACGAAATAGACGAAAAACCACAGGTTTTGGAGGTTCTATTGTGGGCAAAACCCAACTGGCTGGATACTTTTATTTTAGATAAAGTAAAAAGGCAAGACTGGGTAGGTTTCAACTACCATACACTTCGCAAATTAGAGGAACATCATTTATTGCAGTTCAATCCTGAATTATATGCGCTGACACTGGCTGCAACAAATGAGTGGCGTGCCAAGATGAAGACTAGAAATTTTATTAATACGTCATTGAATGATAAATTAACCTACCAAAGGGATATTCCGGAACTGTTTCATTATGAAACGATTCTGCACAGCAGTTTCTTTAGGGAAAATGACAAACAAAAACACGATGAATTCCAGACTTGGGCGATTATCTACAAATCATTATTAGACGAAAAAAAGATGGATCGTGCGTTTTTTATCGAAAATGCCATCCTGATTCAAACCAAGGAATGGAACAATAACCTGAAATCATTTTTTAGAAAAAGAATCGAGGAGTTTAATGTTACGCCCGATGAACTGATCGTGCTGCAGGAAAATATATTCTCGTATTTACACCATCCTTATCCGCCCATAACGAGTTACGGAATTGAACTGATTAAGAAAATTTACGATCATCCAAAATTCAAAACCAAATCATTTCTCGAATGGCTTGAACCGCTTATGATGCGAAGCGATTGCAAAGCAGCGATTAAAAATGTTTTGCCAATTCTCGAGAAAATAAATAAATCGAACCCAAAACTAAGCACTACAATAGCATCCATTATTGCCGATGTTTATGTGATTGCCGATTTGGCTTTGCAGGAACGTGCTACCAAAATTATTACCAAAATTGCGAACGTAAAAGACAAAGTTCTTAAAGAGAAATTATCCTCATACGTAACGCTGATGCAGGGAAATATAAAATCAGGATTAACGCAATTTTTAGATGAAGATGCTCTGGTTGTTGACGCTGATGCTCTTGAAGAATACACATTCGAACCTCAACAAGAATTATTCCTTACAGAAGAAGTTGAGCTGCCAAAGGATTGGAACGATGTTGTTTTTCAGTTTGGAAATTTCATCAATTCAGAAGAAACGGTAGATTCAGAAATTTTACTGAACATTTATATCTCGCAGCGAGATTTGTTTCCGGCAGATTACACAGCGCAATTACAGCCTTACGAAAAACAATTGCAAAAGCATTATTTTGAAGCAACTCACAAAAATTTCGTGAAGGCATTTTTGCTAAATAAAATCCCAAATATCGATAACAAATTCAATAGCAAAGTCAATCATTATTCAAAGATTATTACCACTTTGTTAATGCAGCCTTTAATGGAAAAAGTACAACAAAAAATAGATTCAAATTCTACTTTGCCCCTGCTCTCTTTCCCGAGTCATAAACCGTATTGGGTTGCGCCAAAGGTTTTGTTAGAAAGAGTTATAGCGTATCAAAATACAAAAGAAGAAATTGATTATACCGATTTAGCTATTGCAATTGCCCGTATGCCCAGAGAAAATACCGAGGAAGCCATTCCGTTATTGGATAAAATTGAAGGTGAAATAAAACCGCTTTTAACGTTCTGTCTTGGTGTTGATGAAAAACTGAACTTAGACTCTACATCTTTATTTTCGAAACTATTGGCAACAATGGGAAAAACGACCAAAGAAACCGGAAACCTATCGCTTTGGGCGGTTGCAGCACGAACATTTTATCCAAATGATACTTTCCCGGAATTCGAAAATACGTATCTAAAAGATATTCCGTTTGTGGTGGCTCCTTTTAAACCTCAGCTAGAGTTTAAGGAAAAATGGAACGAATGGACGAATTATCAAACCAAAGAAAAAGAACGAACACCATCCTGGTACGAACTAGGATTTGATTTGCCTAATTATTCTAAAATCCCCAATTATTTGCTTTACAGCCAGGATGTTTACAAGAGATCAAACACTTGGGATTATAACATCAATTATGCGGGAAATACTTATTTCTGGCACAGCCTTACTCCGCAAAACTCAGATGCACTCGCGTTGACTTTATTACATAATTGTAATATTGCCGATGGAGCAAAACCGGAATTAAAAGGTTTTCTCGACGTTATCAACAGACCTGAATTTCGATTCTCAGATATTAGCTTGCTGTTATATGCCTGCTGCTTTTTTCAGGAAAAGAAAGATTTGCGATTGATGGCATCCGAAGTTTTGATGCATTTAATCGAAAAACAAGCGATAGATATTGAGCTTTTTGCTCAGAAAATAGCGTATCTGACAACCGAAAAATATGGTGTATTTTTAAGATTAGCCGACGGATTAATTGCCATAAAAGATGTTTCGCCCTTGCACAACAATGCTTTATTGAAGTTGTTGAACTCGTTTTTTGCTCATCTGGATTTAAAAGACAAATTGCCAACGAACTTCAAAAAAATAATAGAAAACTATCTGGATATTTTAACGAAAACCAATCAGAAACCCTCTCCGGAAGCCATTGTTTTCTTCGAAAAATGGAAAGATAATGCATCGCTTAAATCATTGATTAAGCAAATTTTAAAATAAAGAAAAATGACAGATCTCGAATATAATTATAAAGGAATTTCGACTTACAGTAAAACCAAAGGCATCAACAATCTGGTCCTGGCGCACCAAACCGAAATTGAAGAAGTCAATAACATTCCGTGTTTTTTCTGGGGAAGTCTCACAGATCCTTATGTTACCGCAAAATGCTGGACTACGATTGCCAAAGTGGTTCGTTCCAGTTTTGGGCCTATTCCGCCAAGTTTGCGTGATCCTATCGTTTCGGCAGGATCTGAGCGATTGCGTTTTGAAGGTTTTTCGTCTTGCAATGGTGTTTATGTGCGACTGGACATGAAACCCGAAGCAATCGACGGAGAATTTATCGCCAACGGAACTACGAATGTCGATTTTAATGATCCGATGCTGAATGCTTTAAACGCGATTCAGAAAAACGAAAAAGTAACACTTGCCGTGGGTCAGCACGATGTTCAGGTAATGACCAGCAAAGCAAAAGTAACGGAGAAAAAAGTGACATTACCCATGCGCTGGATAAAGGGTTTAACGAGCGTTCAGTTGTATCTGGCAGATATGGATATTAAGTTTGAACTGAATAAAATTCAGACGATTCAGTTGTTTCAAAGTTTACCAAAAGGAACTGTAAAAGGTGATTTTTTTATTACCAAAAGAGCCGGAAAATTTATGTTTTCGACTTTGGCTACAGCCGATAGTGTTAGAATTGGCGGTGTGCAAAGATTGCGTTTGTTAGAAGGAATTCTGGCTATTGTAGACAAAATCTTCATTTACGAATCGGCAGACAAACAAACTTGTGCAATTGTGGCCGAATTTGGAAAGATGCAGCTTTTAATGGCTTTTTCTCCAGATTCGTACCGAGGATTTTCGGGCGAAGGAAATGTACTGGAAACCATGACCGAAAACTTACCCATAGAATGGGTTTACGGATTGAACAGTTTATTAAAATCGAATGAAACGTTTGACCCAACAATGCTTTCTATCGAAAATGATATCGATTTTGGCACGATGGACAATCTGACTTCGAATTTATCCTCGATGGGATTATTGGGTTATGATTTAAGCGAAAAAGCGCATTTCTACCGTCGTCTCCCTTTTAAAACCGAACGCATTTTATCGCTGAACCCGAGACTTAAAAATGCAAAAAAACTATTAGCGAACGAAGATATCGAAATCGTCGAACGAAGAGCCGATTATATCGAAGCTAAAGTAAAAGGTTCCGGCGTTGTACACAAAGTCATTATCGACCATAATTCGCAAAGATGTACTTGCGACTGGTTTACGGCTTATCAGGGCAAAAGAGGGATTTGCAAGCATATTTTGGGAGTTAAGATGATGATTTCTTAGAAATTGTACTTTTATATATAAAGGAAAATCGCCCTGATGTTGGGGCGATTTTATACGCAGATTTTACGGATTCGCTTTCGCGAAAACGCTGATTTAGACGGATTTTTTTTGATTCTTAATTTGTATTATACAACTCTTCTCTAATTTTGATTAAAGTTTGAATTACTTTCTCTTCATTTGGTTTTTCCGGAAGAGTTGATGTTGCATAATGTTTTTCGATTGAAATAATTAAATTATCTGCCATTTCGAGTAAATCATCATATTCTTTATTTCCCGCTTTTATATCGAGTAATTCCTCACGATTTGGAACACGAATATTTAACTTTCCTGTTGACAGAATTTGTTCTGCGGTTTGCAAAAGCCTAATCGTGTGCATCATGTTTTTGCTGTCGTAATTTTTGCCGTGTTGTTGATTGGTGTTGTAACGATCTTCATTTCGTTTATCGATCCAGCTCCAATATTCGGTATATTCTTTGCAATATTTAGAATATCCGTCCTGATTGCAGGACAAATAACCTATTAGCTTTTCATTTTTAGGAATTGATGAAAGTGAAACTTCATTGGAGCTTTCTTTTTGAATAATTCCTTTGTAACCTAAAGTTTTGTCTTCATCATAAAACAAAGCAAACATTCCTCTTGAATTGGGCAAATTAACCAAACCGCATTGCTCTTGTTTTAAATTATTTTCTGCTAAAAAGCTGTTTGCAGCAATTGTTTCATAACCTTTTAAAACATAACAAAAATCCAAAAGGCTTTTCTTTTCCTTTGCCATTGGGTTTACAATTTTCTTGTTTAAACCTCTCGCCTTTTTAATTTGCGTTACGGCATAACCGGCAAAAGAATCTTTGCAGAGTTTCGATAGAAAATCTTCTAGTTGTAAATGATCCATTAACGGATGTTTGTACAAAATACAATCTTCGGGCGAAGCTAAAATTTCCAGAATATTAGGATTATTTTTAAGCAATAACTCTACAAAACGACCAATTTCGTAATAAACCTCATCATTGGTTTCATTACTTATCTGCGGAATATAATCTAACCCAAAGAATTTCTCTTTAGGCAAATAATAAACACCTTTGATATCGGTATCTGAGGTTGGTGTATTTAACCCAAAAGATTTACTTCCTGAGATGACTTCGAAAAGGATTAGTTTTTGGGATTTTAGGGTTTGGATGGTCATTTTAATTAATTTATATGATTACGCCAATAATCAGGAAAATATGGTGTTTTATAATAATAGTGTGCAATAGTTCTTAGTGAAGAAAATCCACATCTGTCAGTCCTATATTCAAACTGAAATTCTTCCTTTCTTTTCGAAAGTTTCTTTTTAAAATCTTCAAATAATAATTCTTTGTCAAATTCTGAAAACATACTTGTTTCAATCTGATAGCCATCATTAACTGACCTTGAAAATAATTGCTCTTCTAAATCATTTTCAGTGTCTTCAATTAGATGTTTTGAATTTGAATTAATACCATGATGCGGGATAAATAAAACCAAAGTAATATCGTTTTCAACAATAAATTTTCTTGTATCATAATATGTTTCCTCTAAATCTAAAATTGCAATATATTCCATTATGACTGCTAATAATGGTGAAACAGAATCAATATAATGAACAGGTTTTACACTTGTAACTGTATATTTTATAACACTTTCAATGCTGTTAGATGCATCAGGAAATTTGTTGTATTTCTTTTTAAGAAACTTTAAATAACCTAATATATTCAGTAGGTATTGCTTCGCTGATTCAATATCACCAAAATAAATTAATAGATTAATATTATCAATTATTGGGATTGAGTGAATATCGAGTAAAGGTCTTGACAGAACATTTATATTTTGTAAAGTGTTGTTAATTCTATCGATGTAACCTTTATACTGGTCTTTTTGAATTTTATCTTTAGATGAGATTATATAACAATTTAGCATAACATTAAAATCATAACTTCTGACCGTATAACCTATTTGTTCATATCTGCCACCATTTTCATAATGTAAGCCATCTTTCAACTCTAAGAGGTTTATATTTCTTTCTAAATATTCTTCAATAGTGGAATTATAGAAACTGTAAAACTGATTGAATAAATTTAAAATTTCTTTATTTGTTTCTAATTTGTTTTTTAAAATCCAAAACCAATATTTTAAGATTAAATGAGTAAGATATTTTTTTGCTATTGATAAGTTATTATAGTTTTTTGATTCTGTATAAATTATATAAGCTATTAAGTTAACAGATTGAAATATAAGTTTTTGTTTTCGGTTAAGTTTTCTTTTATTTTTAGAAAATGAGTTTTTGAATAATAAATTATCTAATAAATCGTCAAAGTCTTTTGATACATTTTCATTTGCATTAAGATTTACTAAAACCCTATTATATAGCCTTATGTTTTCATCATTGATTAAAAGATATTTGTTGAATATTTCTTCAGATAATAATTTCGCTAAATCGAAGATATTCCATTCTTCAAACTCAATTCCCTTTTCAATAAACTCTTTTTGTGAAAAACCATTGAGCGAGGTTCTAATTTTCTCACTAACCATGCCATTGAAAACTAATACAACTTTAATAGGTAGTTTATCAAAATCTTTATAAGTAGTTTTAAAATCGGCATCTACAGTCATTCTAAGAGTATCTCGTACCCCGTTATCTGGAATATTCCATTTTTGAGAATCAATGTCACCTGCTTTTAATTCAAAATAGAACCGTTTTTTAATACCATCTTTTGGATCAATTTTTATCGCAACAATATCTTTACCGTATTGTGAAAATCCTTTATATTCTTTTGGAGTAGATAGTATTTCATATTCTAGTGATTGAAGTAGAATTGTAAAGATTACATCTAATTCATTATCTTCTTTTAAAGATTGTAAATACTCCTTTATTATTGTTGGTTTAATATTCATTATTTATTAAATCTTTCAAGTTTAAATTCGTATAATTCTGGATTTTTATATACTCTAGTATCTATATATATTTGAGTTTCAACTTTTCCTAATGGCATTACATTATCCTCATGTTCAAATTTCCAACTGTTACCTCTAATAATTGAAGTATTTTTGAATAAGCTTGAAAGTCCAGATGGATTGTTTCTTACACTTTCCATCATTTTAGCATTATTCTCATTTTCTAATTTATAATAAAAATCTAAATAAGACTTTTCATTGTAATATGGATTTAAGTCATTATTCTTGTGTTTTAACTCTTTAATCTCTTTATATAATTCAAGAGCTTGTTTTATAGGTTTCAAGAAAGATATTTTTTTTCTTGACCTAGGGATTAAGCTTTCCAACCATTCAATTAAAATTTCGTTGTAACATTCACGAACTAATATACTTAACTGCATTTGAAGGTTCTCAATTACTTTAGGAAATTTTGAATCTTTTAGTCTAATTAGTATTGGTAACAGTTTATCAAAAGAATATGGATAATTGCAAATCATTGCTATTGCTAGAACTTGGTCTTCTTCGTCTTTAAGTTTTAATAAATCAATTTCCATTGGATTTTCTCTTCCAGTCATTATTATTTCAATAGGTAATAATCCTGTTTTTTGCTTGGTCGATATTAATGATATAATAAAATCTTCTGTTTTTTCTCTTGAATTTGACCAAAAATGTGATAATGGTTGCTCAAAAATACTAATATAGTTTCTATTCCAGCCACTATTATAAATAACACCAATCAAGTGAAATAAGTATTTAGGTTCTTTAAAATTATAAAAATATGAACTTATTGTTTTGAAGTTTTTTGTTCGGTTTAAGTAAGCGTGTAACAGTTCGTATTTTAGTTCTTCAAACTTTTCAAAACCATATGTAATTGTATTGAAATAGCTATTTATTTCATTGTCATCAGAATTTTCAAAAAACTCAAATAATTTGTTTGAAAGTGTTTCAGAATCTGCAGAAGTAATAAATTGAGAGTTCATTAAACTTTCAATAATTCTCGTTTTATGGAATAAATATTCAGTATCATTATCTTTTAGTAAGATTTCAAATAGTTCATCATAAACCAATTGAGAGTTTAGATTTAATAATGAATAAGCCCATAATATTTCTTTTGTGTTGTTTATTAATCTTTCATTTAGTTTTTCTAAATATTCTATTTTACCCTTATTAATCATCGAAGTAATTAGAATTACTAAATAATGGGATGTTTCTTCTTGGTATTTATCTATAATGTTTTGTATCAAACGAATTGAAAACTCTTCTTGTTTTTCAACAATTATATGAAGATAATTATTTAAATAATACCTAATGTTTTCATCATTATTTGTTTCTAAAAATTCAGTAATTTGCTCTATTTCAACATCTTTTAAAACTAGAAATTTAAAAAATAAGTCGTTGAAATTTCTTAACTCATAAATAACATTTGTTTGCTTTTTGAGTTCATTATAATAAGAGATAATATTTATTCCTTCTCTATCTAATTCTACTAAATAATTAACTTTAAACGCATTAAATATTTCAGAGTACGCATTTATTATATTACCATATTTATTTTCGTTTTTTATAAGTTCTTCAAGTTTATCAATACTTTTAAAAGATTCAGAGATTTCGTTAGATAAGTTAATATTTAGTTTTGAAGTAATTAGCTTTTTCAAATAATCATATATGTCTATTGAATATAAATCAACTTTATATTTACCATCAGTATTGTCTTTAATTATCCCTTTTTTTTCTAATTCAGAATATTTTTTTAAATCAAGAGAATCAATTAAACTTTCTCTAGTTTGAAATATATGTTTGAATAAATTTTCTAACTGTTTTAATTGTTTCATAATTTTATTTTATCACATTAAAAAAAAACAAATCCAGCTCCTCATTCAACTTCTTCCCACTTCCCAACTTACTCGCATTCTCCTGATTAAATTTCAATGTTTCCAATAAAAAATCAGCTATTAAAACTTCTTTTGGGTGTAAATACTTTTCGTCTTGATTTGCTTTTATTGCTTTTAATTCTATTATTTTATCTTGTATGTTTTGTGGTGCAATTGGCAATAAATCGGCAAAAGCCACAGGCGGAAAAGTATTGTTTTCTATAATCCATTTTCCGGCTAATGCGGTTCGTAAGGCGTAGAAATAACTTTTTAGTTTTACTTCTTCCATTTCGCAGACATCCATGAAATTCTTTGTTGTTCCTAAATAGTGATGTAAGACCGCTATAGGCGAGAAACATTCTATTGCTAAGTCCTGCATTTGTTTGGCAAAATCATCATTCTTAAAATATACTAGTGGCGAAAACAACCACTCGATCAAAGGTGCGTTAGATTTTGCTAATAACTTTACGGTTTTCCGTAAGTCCCAACCGGAACCGTCAAGATCGTCTTCGGTCATGAATTCTATTACGTCTGGTTTTTCCCAAAGCGATAAATAATACTCTGGTTTGTGTTTGTATATAAAACGGATATCATAATCGCTGTCCGGAGAAGCAAATCCCCACGCGCGACTTCCTGATTCGACAGCAAAAAGTATTTCTACATTTTTACTTTTCTCTATTTCTTTTAATTTTTCTAGTATTTTTTCTTTCATGATTGTTTTCAAATGTAAATAAACAAATAGCCTTTAAACCCAGTAAAAACACCTGATTTAAAAGCCTGTTTTTTTTTTGCCGCTAAGGCGCTAAGGCACAAAGTTTTTACACAAAGTTTGTCATTTCGACGAAGGAGAAATCACACTAGTAATTCCATTCAGGAATTTGCCAATCTTTGTCGAGTCTCGAGTGTGATTTCTCCTTCGTCGAAATGACATAAAATGGGCATAATACCAAGTATCTGCAGTGAAAAAACTTTATCCCTTTGCAACTCTGCCACTCTGAACCTTTGAACCTTCTCTATCAATTTTCATAAAGCCATTTTTGGGCCATTACTATAACTTCTTGTTCGATAGTATCCAGACTAACATCTTTATAATACCAATTGACCTGGCCTGCTATCAAATCATCCCAAGCATCATCAAGAACATAGAGATCGATTATGTCTTTGTCTACATCAAAGTCGCAATACAGATGCAGCATTCTTTTCAGGTTACCTCTTACATCGTCATGTTTCACTACTTTATTTAGAAAATATCTTATATGACTTTTTTGAGATTCCTCTTTGTTTTTTGTCGTTAGATTCAATTCTGAGAGAACGGCTTCGAGATAAGGCTGAACTTCATGAGAATCAATTGGTTTATAGAAACAAGCCAAGTTATAAATAGCTTCACTCTCATAACCTGAATTGATCAATTCGATTGCCCAGTCTTCGATTAGATCGATATTGAGGTATTTATAAAAATGAAAAGCCAGAATGTAATCTGTGAGTATTTCGAAGTCTTTGTTTACTATTTCCATGTTTGTTTTTTTTGCCACTAAGGCGCTAGGACGCAAAGTTTTTTGTTCTCTTTGTCTGTTTTTTTTTTTGCCACTAAGACACTAAGACGCAAAGTTTTTTGTTCTCTTTGTCTGGATTTAATTTTGCAATCCCGATAGTATCAAGCAGATCCTCAAAGTTTTTTGTCTTAGTATCTTAGCAACTTAGAACCTCAGCACCTTCAAGTTAGAAATCCCCATAATATACTTGGAAGCATGGCAATTTCAGATCATTTCTCCAAGTGTCGACTACTTGATTTCTGTCGTCCAGAACGAATTCTATAAAGTATTTATCTTTGATAAACTCGTTGTAGATTTCGGTTTTTATGATCGAATCTTTTCGGCTGTCTTTGGTTTTACGCATGATCAGGTCGTCGTATTCGATTTCGTGTTTTTCCAGGAATCGCAATGTTGGTTCTTTGTATCGGTCTTCTCTTCCTGAAACCAGCAATATTTCATATCCCAATTTCTTGTAATTTCGCAACACGTTCGCCACCGGATTATTAATTTCGTCTTCATCACATTTACTGGCGTCAAAAGGATTCCTTCCGTTCATTAAAGCCAGCGTTCCGTCAAGATCGCAGATAATGGCTTTTGGCAGATTTGGGTTTTGAGCGCGGTATTCCAGATTTTTATTCACTTTTTTTATTGGTTTAAAATCAAACTTTTCTTTTGTTTTTTGCAATTGATGGTACATGTTTTCAATTACCTTTTTTGGCACTTTTCGGTCTCTTTTTTCATTTCTGATAAAAAGCTCTTCTAATGGTAAATCAAATACTTTGAATTCAATATTGGCCATTTCGGCGAAATCATTTATCGGCTGTTTGATATAATCTGACTTTACATTACAAGTATCCAGAATCACATTCCAGCCATTTGAAAGCAGGGTTTTAATCTGTCCGTTTACAATTTTCGAAATCATACTTTCATATGCCGGATCCAAAGTTTCCTGAAATTGCGAAAACCTGATTTCATCACGGCTTATTCTCATGGTTTTAGATTCGGTTCTCACCTTCCACTCTGCAAAAGTGCTTTTTCCCGATGCCGGACAACCTATAAGTATCGTTAATGTTGGTATCTTTTTCATTGTATAATCTTTGTTATAATCTTGGATCTAATGTTTTTTCTATCTCTTCGTTATTGATTCGCTTCAAAAGCAACAAACGCATCAGGTAATTTTCGGAATCTAAATCTTTATACGGAATCTGAAGCATTTTTTGATTGATTTCCCAACCGTTTATCGATTGCTCCATCTTCTTTTTTACATTTCGTTTTTCTAAATAATGATCAAAATCCTGATGAAAATTCACGCCGTAAATCATCGTTAGATAATTGTTGTTTCTCACTTTAAAACAAGGTGGCAGATTTTTTATATAATTCTGAACCGGTTTAATCATGATGCCTTCTTCATTGTCATTCGTTAGTTTTTCAAAAAACGAATAGATTTCTTTTAGTTTTTCTTCTTTATTCAAAACCGTAAATTCTACATGCAAAAAGGCATCATCGTTTACCAATTCATACGTTAAATTACTGTTTGGCAATGTTTCATCACCAGAAGTTGTAACTATTTTCAGGATGGTAAAAGGTTTAAAATTTATTTCACCTTCATTCCCAAAAGTTTCAATTTGGGTTTTAAACACATGTAATGATTCTTCCTGTTTGGCTAAATTCGGAATTTTCACGCTTCCCAAAGCTTCATACTGACGCACAATATGCGACTTATGTTTGCTGCCGAATTCTTTTCTGCTAAGTCCTTTTTTATCTGAAAGATACGTTGTAAACGCTTCCGATTTTTTTACACTTTCTAATTTTTCAAGTAATCCCGAAGATTTCAAATACTCATTATGCGTTTTTAAGGCATCGTAATATCCAGTAAATTCTTTTTCGATCAATCCGGCTCCCAAAACTTTCCAAGGCAATAATTCCGAAGCAATTAAAATAGTTTCGAAATCAGGAAAGGCAATTACCATTTTAGCATGCAGCTCTTTTAGACTTTCAATGGCTTTTTCTACATCAATATGATCCATTTTAAAACCGTTTCGGGAAACAAAATACGTTTCTTCAAGATTTCTTTTGAGGTAAATCGTGCAGTACGAACCCATGTATTTTTTTTGAACCACAAATTCATTTACGCCTTTGCCTAAATAATAGTTTACAGCTTCTTCAATGCTTTCTATTTCATTTTTAGACGTGTTTTTTGGAGCTGGAGAAATAGTTGGCGAAAAATCATTTATTTTATTAGTACAAAACCAGTCGATTCTGTTTCTTACTTTATAGTCTAACATTTTTTTACTTTTTTTGAATGATTACGGCACTTGTTGGATAAACTCCTTTTACACAATCTCCTATTCCATAAAAGGTCTTAGGATTTGGGAAAATTTCATTGATCAACGCTACAAATTCTGAGTTTGATAATTCGAAATCGTGATCGTCGTGCCTGAATTCTTCTGTAAGTTCATAATTTATATTAAAATCTTTGTCCGGCGTTGTTACGAATAACTGCGTAAAGGTTGTATTGTCCCGAATCCAGATTAACAATGCTTTTGCTTCTTCAAGCGAATTGTGCTCAATCACTTCACTCAAAATAATCTGGTTTTCAAAATCCTTGATTTCATCTAAACTTTCTATCCATCGCAAGTTATCTGCATTTTCTATTGCGATGATTTTATCTGCGACATGCTTAAAATCAACCTCATCGTATGCATAATATTCTTGTGTAAATCCTTTTTTAAGCAATAATTTAAAATACTGTAATTCGCCACAGCCAAAATCTAAAACAGGTGCATCAAAATTGATTTTACTGCAGATAAACTCTTTTCTGGATTGATGTGTGTCTGTAAAAACAAACTGTACTTCGTTGTCAAAATAAGCTTCTAATTGTGGCTTGAATTTCTCAAACTGCACCGGCGAACGCATGATTCTTTTGATAAATAGATAAAATACAAAATACGGAATACCTGAAATATTGGTTAACATCGTGATATGCTTTTGAATAAAATGGTCATCGATGTAGGTGTAAACTGCATATCTATTGGTAAAATGAGAGAACAAAGCAATTAACGAAAATTTCTGCAAAGCTTCTCTAACGGTTTTACCTTCAATCTTTAATTCGAAATTATTGCCAATTTTATGCTGAAGTGAAATTCCGCCAATGTATTTTGACAAAAGATAGTTTCCGTTTTTGTACCAACCTGAATCAATAAAAAAAGTTTCCACTTCTATGGTACATTTTTCAGTATCCACTTCATTGTAATTTTTCTCTAACCAGGAAATCGTCGTTTCGTCCAAACTTGTGTTTTCTTTATACAAATGATTGAAAAATTCTGTCGACATGTTCAAAGCCAATAACGGACTGCAGTAACTTTGAAAATCAATTTGATTTCCTTCTTCGGGCAGATAACTTTTTTTGCCATCCAAAAAAACACAATGATATTCAGAAGCAGAAACTACATTTCCAATCACAATTCCGTCTTTTAATTCTTTTAAATATAAACCTTTATCCGTATTTGGATTTTTATAAAGGATATCTAAAAAGTATTTATTCTCTGATTTAAGTTTTATAATCATCGTCTTTATTTTTGTTTGACAAATACAGCTTTGCCACTACGCAGTTATTTTGCGCAGTTAAATTTAAATTTTATTCTTCTTCTCTATTAAACGGTTTTTCAAATGTAGGGCGAATCATTTTCCAGATAATCTCCGAATAATTTTTACCATTCAGCATTGCAAACAAAACTCCCGGATATTGACAAGTCATGAAATACAAAGCAGTTTCTTTGCGTGATTCCAGAACTTTAAAATCTGCCTTACACTGAACTTCTATTACCGAATATTTATTTTCTAAATCTCTTTTGGTTTGTTTTACCCAATCGAAAAATTCATCCGGAACACGTTCCAAAATTTCTTCCATTGATTGATTGGTTTTCAAATATTCCCAGATATTCAAATTCGAAACCTGAGTGATAATTCGGTGTAAACGAAGGTATTCATCAAACTTAATTTTTACTCTGAAATTGTTCGCATACTTAATGATAAAACCTTCTTTATTGGCGATATTCATTTCTTTTAAAGTCAGAATATCTTTGACTCCGTCATATTTTTCGACTACAGGAAAACCAATATCCTCAAGCGGAAATTCCTCTCCGGATTGTGTATCGATAATGGCCAGTAAAACCAGTTCTTCTGCTGCGCCGTAATCTAAAACAATTCGGTTTTCAGGATAAATGATTTCAAACAAATAGGTTTTGTTTTTATCCAAAAGCGGCCATGAATTTCTGTATTTTCCGTGCAGCATTTCATTCGCCTTATCTGACTGATCGCTTGCAAAAGAACCCCGGCTTGCCATAAACGGAACCCCATCGATCCAATACAAAATTCCCATTGAACCGTCCATTTTATCGTAAACCTCAAAAGTCGATTCAGGAAGAATTTGATTTTCCATTTCACCTAAATTAAAAAACTTAGGAAAAGGTCTTGCAACCACGTTTTCGTTTTCATCTAAAATCAAACCTCTGCACGCTAAAGTTACCTCATTCCAAATTCTCTCAAATTGAGCATTTTGGGTATAATTATAAATATACAAATCATGTTGGGGATGTTTATTGACCCGTACATAATTTTTTGAAATCATTTCTTTTAAAAGCGTTGTATTCATTAGTTCTTATCTTTAAACAAAGATTCAAAAGTTACTGCGCAGCTATTTTGCGTAGTTTTTTTTTTTTAAGGCACAAAGTTGCAAAGGTTCATAGTTGCAAAGGGACAAAGGTTTTTACGCAGATTTCGCATTTTATGTCATTTCGACGCAAGGAGAAATGACAAACTGTACGTTTAATACTTTTATAAAAAACTTTGCAAGACGCACAGCAATACATCTCTACAAAAACCTTTGCCCCTTTGCAACTCTGAACCTTTGCCCCTTTTTTTAATCAATTAATAATTGCGTAACTGCCGCAGCATTTATAGCCCATTGCGCATCGTAAACCTCATCGGCATTTTGATCTTCGGTGATGGTTAAACCTTGTGCTTCCGCTTTCAGTTGTAACAAGCTACCAATATTCAATTTGCTGCTTAGTTTTGCTAATAATGCCTGAACTCCTTTAAAATCCAAACCTTGTACAACTTGTCCTCCAAAGGTCATCTCTAACCATATGATTTCTCTTTTTGCTACATCCAACACTCCAAAAACCAAACCTTTGGCAACATTTTGCGTTACACGAACCTGATGATCTACACAAGACGGATCGTATGCAACTCCGGTTTTCTCAGAGATTTTCATCGGATGTTTGCTGTTCATCCAACCCACAACTAAATTTGGCGTAATACTTCCGTTGCTGAATGCATTACAAGTAAAAGTTACAAATTTTGCTTTGGCTTTCGCCAAATCGTCAATGTTGATGTTGATATACTCAGCGGTTCCAATTTTAGCCGGAATACTTCTGATATCACCGCTATGTTTACAACCAATAGTTTCCAATCGGTGGTAAGAACAGATATCGGCTTTATCTTCATACGCAATATGACAGCTTAAATCCATATCCAGGTGTTGCGCTGGCAAACCTGCACCCCATTGCATGAACAATCGCACTTCGTTTCCTTCAATTGGGAAACGTGTTCCCATTAAAGCAACCGGTAAATCCTGAACATTTTCGCTTCTATCACCAATCGAAACTGGCATATTAAACAATTGCGGATCAATATAGATCGTTTTGTTTTTGTTAGCAATTGCTGCAAATCGTTTTTTCATGGCCAAAACACACAATTCTTCGATCTGGTTTTTCATCGCTTCTAATTGATCATCATCGTACAATTTCAATAAACCGTTTGGCGCAATTCGTTTGTTGGTTCCGCCTAAAGGTTTTACGCTTCTTTGCATGTTTTTATCAAAATAATTTTGAGCATACATGTTCAAAGTAAATACCAATCTGGCAGGAACTTTATCTATAATTTCTTCGAAATGAGCAACGGTTTCGCCTGCACCAAACCATAGCATATTCGAGAATAACGAACGTGCAAACAATCCCGGACGTTGTTTTAATAATGCAAATGTTTTATCGGCATCAAATTTTAATCTTGAAGAGTTTACTTTACTTTGCCAAACGTCATATACCTGATTGTAAAACACATCCATTAAAAAAGCTAATTTTTCAAAACCTTTTCTTTTGCTGTACTCCGCCAAACGAAGCGCTCGGATAAAACGAACCCACATTCCTCTTTTTGGGTGCATCATTTCGCACATTGTTTCAACATCCATATCAAGATTATTCAACCAGGATGCAACCATCAAACATTCTTTTCTGGAATATTTAAGTTTCAAATCTTTTTGAGACGCAACTTTCGCCTGCGCACTTGTATCTAAAGGATTATAAAAATGAGTTGCGTTTTTAGATATTCGTTTGATGATGGTTTTTGGCTCAATAATTTGCAACAATCCTGTATTCTTGAACCATAAATATCTTAAGATATCTGTTGGCGATTTAAAATACTGACACGCATTTTCGGCTTTACCTTCTTCAATTAAAACATCGATTACCAACATCAAAGTTTCCTTCATTGCGATATCTACTTTTGGTAATGGCAAGTATTTCAACGCCATTTTTAAACTATCTGCCTGCGTAGCATCTAAAGCGGTTTTAGATTGCAATAATGATTTGTAGAAATCTTCCAATTCCTTTTCTGACCATAAATCCAAAACTTTTAATTTGCTTCCTTGTCCGTAATTTTCGATTTTTCCAAATTCAAACGGAGTTCCGCAAAACGGACAACCATTGTATCTTTCTAAAGGAAAAGTATTGTTTGGGATAATATGTCCGCATTGCAAAGTTGTTCCGTTTTTTGTTTGAAAAAAATTGGCAAAAAAAGTCGCAACGTGATCTATGGCAGATTCTCCGGTTGGAATATTCCATTCTTTAACCAAAGGCGCCCAGTTTTTAGCTGTTCCCAAAACTTCTCTTAGAACTTCTAAAACCTCAACTTTATAATTTGGGTTTACATTGTTTAAAGCATGCAATAATGACTCAGAAAATGTAAATCCGAGTTTTGAAACATTGGCCGCTAAAACTGTTGTTGTTCCTGATAAATTTTTGTTGTCATTCGCAATCATTTCTGATGGAATGAAAATAGCGTTTTGACGTAAACTGATTTTTAATAATTCTTGTGTTTTCATTTTTTTTATTTTTAAAATTTAGATAATTGCGTTTCTGAGTTCTACCTAAAAGATTTTGAAGTAAGAAACACTTGACCTGAAATTGGAGTGTAATTGATGAACTGTTTTATCTGATGGGTTTCCCCGAGAAGTAAGTTCATCTTGACTCTCCTTTTTTATTAATGATGATTTTAAAACTTGTTCGGACTCGAACCGAAAGTTACCAATTGTCTGAAGTAAGTTTTAATTGACCATTAATTGTGAAACAGGTGGGATTCGAACCCACGACCCGGACATTAGAAGTGTACGAAGTAAGTTTTGATTGACCTTTGAAGGATAATTTCAAAACTACCTGCTCTAACCGCTGAGCTACTGCTTCATTTTAAATTGAATAAAAAGGTAATGGTAGAAGTGTGTACATTGGAAAGTGTTTTCGAAGTAACTCAAACTTGACCTATTTTATTCTTTTTTATTTGTATGAACGTTTGTTTTTATTTTCTGAACAAAGATTTCTAAACTCTTGCGCAATTATTCTGCGTAGTAAAATTTTTGTTTCCTTTTAAGAAATACTATTTGTTTTATTTCCTGAACAAAGATTTCAGAACTACTGCGCAATTATTTTGCGCAGTAAAAAAAGAATTTTATATTTGAGTAAATATTATTTAACAAAAATCGCGTAAGCCCCATTAAGGACAGTACGTTTATATTTTTTTTAGATTTAATAAAACCAATAAAGTCCCAGAGGGACGAAATATTTATAGCAATTTATCACAAAAGCATTTTCAAAAACCCCAAAGGGTGACATATTTTATGAGTGAACATAAAACTGGAAGTATCGCTCCGCTGGAGCTTTTTGATCTTACGCTAACAATTAGCTATAAATATTACGCTCCGCAGGAGCTTTCATTAGATTAAAAAAAAAAAACATGGATTTAAAAGAAACGTATTCTGAATTACTCTCAAATATTGGCTTTTCAGCAAATGAAATTCAGAAAAATTGGATGGATTTAGAAAAGGCGTATTCCAAAAAATCAAGACATTATCATAATCTTACACATATAAAAGATATGATTGCGAGTTTTGATACCTATCATAATCAACTTGATAATCCAAATGAAATATTATTTTCTATTTTGTACCATGATGTTGTTTATTCGGCTTCCAAAAAAGATAACGAACACAAAAGTGCCGAATATGCTTTGGCTATTTTACGTGAAAATATCAAACTCGACAAACAATTGGTTTTTGATGCGATTTGTGCAACACAACAACATCAGCATAATGAAGTTGAAGATATTAATTGGCTTATCGATTTTGATTTAAAGATTCTCGCCCGAGATTGGGACGATTATCAAATTTACTTTGAACAGATTAGAAAAGAATATAGTATTTATCCTGATTTTCTATACAAACCAGGAAGAGCTAAAGCTTTGAAACATTTTCTGGAGAATGAGTTTATTTTTCAAACCGATGAATTCAGGAAATTGTATGAAGAGAAAGCAAGGAATAATATTGAAAAAGAGATAAGCATTTTAGAAAGCAAAAAATAATCTCGCAAAGACGCAAAGTCGCAAAGTTTTATAGCCACAGATTAAAGGATTAAAATGATTTAAAAAAATCTGCAAAATCTGCTTAAATCTACAAAATCTGCGTGAAACAAAATCTTTGAGCCTTCGTGCCTTTGTGGCAAAACAAATCACATGTCACAAAACAAAAATGCCCTAATACGCTACAAAACGATCGACAAATGTCTGCAAAATAAATACCGGCAATGGACTTTAGAAGATTTGATCGAATGTTGTTCTGAAGCTTTGTTTGAATATGAAGGACGTGAAAACCCTATTAGCAAGCGGACGATTCAGATGGATATTCAATTGATGCGAAGTGAAAAACTGGGTTATAATGCTCCAATTGTTGTTTATGATAAAAAATATTATAAATATGAAGACGACGAATTTTCGATCACGGATATTCCGCTGACGGAAACAGATATGAATGTTTTGACCGAAACCGTTTCGATGTTGAAACAGTTTAAAGACTTCTCTTTGTTTAGCGATGTATCGGACATTCTGCAGCGTTTGGAAGATAAAATCTATGCTGAGAAATCGCATACGAAACCTGTTATTTACCTGGACAAAAACGAAGGATTGAAGGGTTTGCATTATCTGGATGAAGTATATCAGGCCATTATCAAAAAGATTGTCTTGGTAATTACCTATAAATCTTTTAAATCGAGAGAGGAAAATAAATTTCATTTTCATCCTTTTATTTTGAAGGAATTTAATAACAGATGGTTTTTGGTAGGAAAGAAAAAAGGTTCTCAGCCTATTACCAATTTGGCTTTGGATCGAATTATCTCGATTGATTATGATTTTAATCTTCCTTATTTAGAAGAAGATTTTGATGCCGATTTGTTTTATAAAAATGTAATTGGTGTTACGGTTAATACAGGATCACAACCCAGACGAATTGAACTTTGGATTGATCCAGTAAACGCCCCTTATGTTTTGACAAAACCGTTGCATTCTTCGCAGCGACTGATTAAACAAAATGAGGATCAAAGTATTATTGTACATATATTCCTTACTCCTAACTATGAAATGGAACGCATTCTATTAGGTTTTGGTGATGGTATTGAAGTGATCAAACCTGAAAATCTACGAAATCGTATGAAAAAGATCCTCGAAAAGGCAATTTCGCGCTATAGTACTGAAGATAAGACTGAATTAAACGCATGATTTTTTATAAAATGTAGAATTAAATCTTAATTTAAAACCATAAAACGATTTTTACAGCATTAAATTTGTTAAAACCTCAAAAAAGAATAGTATATTTCAATTAAAATTAAACCATAAACCACTCTAAATCAGAGTTATTTTTTTACTAACCAAAAATTTATCATAAATTAATATGCATGCATAGTATTTTTTGATTATATTTGAAATCGATATAGTTACATATGAAAGAGAAAACAATAGATTATATTTTGAGAGCTACATGGCAAGCTGTATCAAGAATGTACAACGAAGAAGCTGCAAAATACGATGCCACAATGGCGACAGGGTTTGCACTTTTGAGTATTGACAAAGAAGAAGGAACTCCGTCTACTGCTTTAGGTCCAAGAATGGGAATGGAAGCTACGAGCCTGACCAGAACATTAAAATCGATGGAAGATAAAGGTTTGATTGTTCGAAAGAAAAACCCAACGGATGGCCGCGGTGTTTTGATCTACCTGACGGAATTTGGAAAAGAAAAAAGAGATTTATCTAAAAATACGGTGCTAAAATTTAATGAAACGGTTAGAAAACATGTTTCGGATGAAAAACTAAAGCATTTTATTGAAGTTTCTGAAATTATCAACGAATTGATTCAGGACAAAAATATATTTAATCAAACAGAAAAAATAGAAAATGAATAATACCACTTCATTCATAGTAATGAAAAGGTTTATCCCAAATTCAAAAAACAAAAACAAATTTTAACGACTTATGAAACGCACAATTAAAAAAGTTGCTGTAATTGGATCCGGAATTATGGGTTCAGGTATAGCTTGTCATTTTGCTAATATTGGTGTTGAAGTTTTACTTCTTGACATCGTACCTCGTGAACTGACAGAAGCTGAAGCTAAAAAAGGATTAACACTTGAAAGTAAAGCCGTTCGCAACCGTGTGGTAAACGAACATTTGGCGAATTCATTAAAATCGAAACCCTCTCCTATTTACAGTCAAAAATTTGCTAGCCGAATCACGACTGGAAATACAACTGATGATATGGCAAAAATTGCCAATGTTGACTGGATTATTGAAGTTGTTGTAGAACGTCTTGATATTAAAAAACTAGTTTTTGAGCAAATTGAGAAATTCCGCAAACCGGGAACTTTGGTTACATCAAACACTTCTGGTATTCCGATTCATTTTATGAGCGAAGGTAGAAGCGAAGATTTTCAACAACACTTCTGCGGAACTCACTTTTTTAACCCTGCGCGTTACTTAAAATTATTTGAAATTATTCCTGGTCCAAAAACTTCTGCTGAAGTATTGGATTTCTTAAACGAATACGGATCTAAATTCTTAGGAAAAACTTCGGTTGTTGCTAAAGATACTCCGGCGTTTATTGGAAACAGAATTGGTATTTACGGTATTCAGAGTTTATTCCACCTGGTTAAAGAAATGGGATTAACAATTGAAGAAGTTGATAAATTGACTGGTCCGGTAATTGGTCGTCCAAAATCGGCTACTTTCCGTACCGTTGACGTTGTTGGTTTGGATACTTTAGTACACGTTGCCAACGGTATTTATGAAAACTGCCCAACAGACGAACAGCACGAATTGTTTAAACTTCCTGATTTCGTCAACAAAATGATGGAAAATAAATGGTTAGGAAGCAAAACGGGTCAAGGGTTTTATAAAAAAGTAGATAAAGATATTCTTTCTTTAGACTTAGATACATTAGAATACCGTGCTGCTAAAAAAGCAAATTTTGCTACGCTTGAACTGACAAAAACTATTGATAAACCAATCAATCGTTTTAAAGTTTTGGTAAAAGGAAAAGACAAAGCGGGAGAATTCTACCGTAAGAGTTTCTCTGGAATGTTTGCTTATGTGTCAAACAGAATTCCTGAAATCTCAGACGAATTATACAAAATTGATGATGCGATGAAAGCCGGTTTTGGATGGGAAAATGGTCCATTCGAAATCTGGGATGCGATTGGTGTTGCCAACGGAATCGAAATCATGAAAGCAGAAGGTTTAGAGCCTGCTGCATGGGTTAATGAAATGTTGGCTTCCGGAAGCGAAAGTTTCTACTCTGTTAAAGAAGGAGCAACTTATTTCTATAATATTCCAACAAAATCACAAGTTAAAGTTCCTGGACAAGATTCATTTATTATTCTGAACAACATCCGCGAAAGCAAAAAAGTTTGGAGTAATAGTGGTGCAATCATTCAGGATCTTGGAGACGGAATCTTAAACTTAGAATTCCAATCTAAAATGAATACCATTGGTGGCGATGTACTTCAGGCTATCAATAAAGCAATCGACTTATCTGAAAAAGAATATCAAGGTTTGGTTATTGGTAACCAGGCGGCAAATTTCTCTGTTGGAGCTAATATCGGAATGATTTTCATGATGGCAGTTGAGCAGGAATATGATGAATTGAACATGGCAATCAAAATGTTTCAGGACACAATGATGCGCGTTCGTTACTCTTCTATTCCAGTTGTAGTTGCTCCTCACGGAATGACTTTTGGTGGTGGATGCGAAATGAGCTTACATGCTGATAAAGTGGTTGCTGCTGCAGAAACATACATGGGATTAGTTGAATTTGGTGTTGGTGTACTTCCTGGTGGTGGTGGATCTAAAGAAATGGCTTTAAGAGCGTCTGATTTATTCCGTAAAAACGATGTGGAATTGAACGTTCTTCAGGAATATTTCTTAACCATCGCAATGGCAAAAGTTTCGACTTCTGGTTACGAAGCTTTTGATACAGGACTTCTTCAACATGGAAAAGATGTTATCGTAGTAAACAAAGATCGTCAGATTGCTGAAGCTAAGAAACATGCTTTGTTAATGGCAGAAGCGGGTTACACACAACCTATCAGAAGAACTGATGTTAAGGTTTTAGGTAAACAAGCATTGGGAATGTTCTTAGTTGGAACTGACCAAATGGAAGCTGGAAAATACATTTCTGAGCACGATAAAAAAATCGCCAACAAACTGGCTTATGTAATGGCTGGTGGTGATTTATCTGAAGCTACTTTAGTATCTGAACAATATTTATTAGATATCGAACGTGAAGCTTTCTTATCTCTTTGTACAGAGCGTAAGACTTTAGAGAGAATTCAGTATATGTTAACTAAAGGAAAACCACTTAGAAATTAGAAAATAGAACAAAGAGAATAGAATATAGATTTCAGACTTTGCGAAGTCTATTTTCTATACTCTATTTTCTATACTCTTAAAAAAAGAAACAAATGAAAACAGCATATATCGTAAAAGCTTACCGTACTGCGGTAGGAAAAGCACCAAAAGGGGTTTTTAGATTCAAAAGACCTGACGAATTAGCAGCAGAAACTATTCAGTTTATGATGGATGAACTGCCTGATTTCGACAAAAAACGTATCGATGACGTTATGGTAGGAAATGCCATGCCGGAAGCAGAACAAGGACTTAACGTTGGACGTTTGATCTCATTAATGGGATTAAAAGTTGAAGATGTTCCTGGAGTTACGGTAAACCGTTATTGCGCATCTGGATTAGAAACTATCGGAATGGCAACTGCTAAAATCCAATCAGGAATGGCAGATTGTATTATCGCTGGTGGAGCTGAAAGTATGAGTTTTATTCCGATGGGAGGTTACAAACCAACTCCGGATTATAAAGTTGCCGCTGCAGGTCACGAAGATTACTACTGGGGAATGGGTTTAACTGCTGAAGCGGTTGCGAACCAATACAAAATCTCAAGAGAAGATCAGGATGAGTTTGCTTACAACTCTCATATGAAAGCTTTAAAAGCGCAGGCTGAAGGGAAATTCGACAAACAAATCGTTCCGATTACTGTTGACCAGACTTTCATCAATGAAAATGGAAAAAAAGAAACTAAATCATACGTTGTAAAACAAGACGAAGGTCCAAGAGCGGGAACATCTGTTGCTGCTTTGGCTGGATTGAAACCAGTTTTTGCTGCCGACGGAAGCGTAACAGCGGGTAACTCATCACAAATGAGTGATGGTGCTGCTTTTGTTTTAATCATGAGTGAGGACATGGTTAAAGAATTAAACCTTGAGCCAATTGCCAGATTAGTAAATTTTGCTTCATCTGGCGTTGAGCCAAGAATTATGGGTATAGGTCCTGTAAAAGCTATTCCGAAAGCCTTAAAACAAGCTGGTTTAGAATTAAAAGATATTGAGTTGGTTGAATTAAACGAAGCATTCGCTTCTCAGTCTTTGGCTGTAATTCGCGAGCTAGGTTTAAATCCTGATATCGTAAACGTAAACGGTGGAGCTATCGCTTTAGGTCACCCTCTTGGATGTACAGGAGCTAAACTTTCTGTTCAGTTATTTGACGAGATGAAACGCAGAGGTAGTAAATACGGAATTGTTTCTATGTGTGTGGGGACTGGACAAGGTTCTGCGGGGATTTACGAGGTATTGTAAAGAGAAAATAGAATATAGAGAATAGAACATAGATTATAGATGTTTTTTTGAGAAGAGAAAGTTGATGAATAAGTAGTAATAATCTTGCTTTTATTTTTATTCCTTAACTTGGCTCAAAAAACATGAGACATAATTATAAGAACTTGAAGATTTGGAAACTTGGAATTTCAATTGCAAATGATATTTCAGATTTACTATTAGACTTTCCGAAACATGAAAGATATGATCTAAGTTCTCAAATAAGCAGATGTTCTGTTTCAATGCCTAGTAATATTGCTGAAGGTTCATCCAGAACAGATAAATCTTTTAGTCATTTTTTAGACATTTCTCTAGGTTCTTCATTTGAACTTGTAACTCAATTATTGATTGCAACGCATAGAAAATATATAAACGAAACACAATTTAACCAATTAGAAATTAAAATAGAAGAATTTCAAAGAATGACAATGGGCTTCCAAAACGGCTTAAAGTAAAGTAAGCCCAATCTAAAATCTATTCTCTATATTCTATTTTCTTTTCTCTAAAAAGAATAAAAATGGCAGATACAATCGAAAAAAACGTAACCCGTGGTGGTCAGTTTTTAGTTAAGGAAACAAAGTGCGAAGATGTCTTTACACCAGAAGATTTTTCGGAAGAGCAATTAATGATGCGTGACTCTGTGAAAGAGTTTGTAGACAAAGAAATTTGGCCTAACAAAAATCGTTTTGAGAAAAAAGATTACGCTTTTACTGAAGAAAGTATGCGTAAAGCAGGTGAACTAGGACTTTTAGGAGTTGCAGTCCCTGAAGAATACGGTGGATTAGGAATGGGATTCGTATCTACAATGTTGGTTTGCGATTATATTTCTGGTGCTACAGGATCTTTCTCAACTGCTTTTGGTGCTCATACTGGAATTGGAACTATGCCAATTACACTTTATGGTACAGAAGAACAAAAGAAAAAATACGTTCCTAAATTGGCTACAGGAGAATGGTTTGGAGCTTACTGCTTGACTGAACCAGGCGCGGGATCTGATGCCAACTCAGGAAAAACAAAAGCTGTTTTATCTGAAGATGGAAAATACTACTCAATCACTGGACAAAAAATGTGGATTTCGAATGCAGGTTTCTGTAGCGTTTTCATCGTTTTTGCCCGCATTGGAGATGACAAAAACATTACTGGTTTCATCGTAGAAAACGATCCGTCAAACGGAATTTCTATGAATGAAGAAGAGCATAAACTAGGAATTCGTGCTTCTTCTACGCGTCAGGTTTTCTTTAACGAAACAAAAGTTCCTGTTGAAAACATGTTATCTGAAAGAGGAAACGGTTTCAAAATTGCCATGAATGCTTTGAACGTTGGACGTATTAAATTGGCTGCAGCATGTCTTGATGCACAACGTAGAGTAACTTCTGGAGCTGTAAAATATGCTAACGAAAGAATTCAGTTTAACACTGCGATTTCATCTTTTGGCGCTATTCGTTCTAAATTGGCTGAAATGGCAACTAATGCATACGCTGGAGAAAGTGCTTCTTACAGAGCTGCAAAAGATATCGAAGACAGAATCGCTTCTCGCGAAGCAGAAGGAACTTCTCACCAGGAATCAGAATTAAAAGGTGTTGAAGAATATGCAATCGAATGTTCTATTTTGAAAGTAGCAGTTTCTGAAGATGTTCAGAATTGTGCTGACGAAGGAATTCAGATTTTTGGTGGAATGGGATTCTCTGAAGACACTCCAATGGAAAGTGCGTGGAGAGATGCTCGTATTGCCAGAATCTACGAAGGTACAAACGAAATCAACAGAATGCTTTCTGTAGGTATGTTGATCAAAAAAGCAATGAAAGGCCACGTTGATTTGTTAGGACCGGCAATGAAAGTTTCTGAAGAATTAATGGGAATACCATCTTTTGATACTCCAGATTTCTCTGAATTATTTGCTGAAGAAAAAGGAATTATTGCTAACCTGAAAAAAGTATTTTTAATGGTTGCCGGTAGCGCTGTTCAAAAATATGGTCCGGATTTAGATGCTCACCAACAGTTATTAATGGCTGCTTCTGATATTTTAATCGAAATTTACATGGCTGAAAGTACAATTCTTAGAACGGAGAAATTAGCCAAAAATCAAGGCGAAGATAAAGTTCAGGAGCAAATTGCAATGGCAAAATTATACTTATACAAAGCTGTAGATATTGTTAACTCAAGAGGAAAAGAAGGAATTATTTCTTTTGCTGAAGGTGACGAACAACGTATGATGTTAATGGGACTAAAACGTTTCACAAAATACACCAACAATCCTAATGTTGTAGCCTTGAGAGAGGTTATTACAACTAAATTAGTTGCAGAAAATGAATACTGCTTCTAATTCAAAAATAGTTTTTAGCTTTTAATTTGTTTAAACCCGCACTTATCCGAAACAGTGCGGGTTTATTTTTTTGTTTTTTATTTTTTCATATAAGTTATATAAGTTCATTTAGAAATAGAGGCACACAGCAGTGCATATAAAAGAGGTCTGCCCACATTTTAACAGATTAAAATAATCTCTAAAATCCGATTTATAAGTCGCAATATTTTTGCAATGATTTGCAAATTTTCATCAAGATTGGCTTTATAGCGTAAGTAAAATGGTTATATTTAGCATTCAAAAAACTAAAAAAAAACTAAAACATGAAACGAATTAACCTTATCATCCTTTTGTTATTGGGCATTTTTACCACAAATATCTTTGCACAAAAAAACAAAAAAATGGACATCATTGCTTACTATACGGGCGATGATAAACTGATCAACGAATACGAAGTCAATAAACTAAATCAAATTATCTTTAGCTTTTGCCATTTAAAAGATGGAAAACTAAGCGTTGATTCTGCTAAAGATTCAACCACAATTAAGCATCTGGTTTCTCTAAAAGCATCAAATCCTCAACTTAAGATTATTTTATCTCTTGGCGGCTGGGGTGGTTGTGAGCCTTGTTCTGCTGCATTTTCAACTCCCGAAGGAAGATTGACTTTTGCAAAATCAGTAAAAGAAGTGAGCAACTATTTTAAAGCAGATGGTTTAGATCTAGATTGGGAATATCCGGCAATTGAAGGACTGCCTGGTCATTTATTCCAACCTGCTGACAAACCTAACTTTACAGAATTAATTAAAATTTTGCGTTCTACTTTAGGCAAGAAGTACGAATTAAGCTTTGCTGCAGGAGGATTTCAGAAATTCTTAGATGAGTCTATAGACTGGAAAACTGTAGGACCGTTAGTAAATCGTATCAACATTATGAGTTATGATTTAGTAAACGGTTATTCGACTGTTACAGGACATCATACTCCATTATACAGCACTAATCCTAAAGAAGAATCTACAGACAGAGCAGTTGATTTTTTATTGAAGCAAGGAATTCCAGCAGAAAAATTAGTTATTGGTGGTGCTTTTTATACCAGGACCTGGAAAAATGTGGAAAATATAAATAATGGTCTGTATCAGGCAGGAGAACATATTCAAGGTGTTCCTTTTAAAAGCTTTGCCGATACTTACACAGAAGCAAATGGGTGGAAATACTTTTGGGATGATAAAGCTAAAGCTGCTTATTGGTACAACGCAAAAGAAAAAACATTTGCAACCGGAGACAACTTAACTTCTATTAAAGCTAAGGCAGAATATGCAAAAGCGAAAAAATTAGGGGGAATCATGTTTTGGGAACTTCCCTTGGATACACCACGAGACGGAATGGTAAATGCCATTTTTCAGGTTAAAACAGCTCAATAAATTTATTACCAAACAATAAAAAAACGGCAGTTAACTAAGGTAACTGCCGTTTTTCTCTTTATAAAATTAAATCTATTGCAATTTTGACTTATCCAATTCACCAATAAAAGGAATTGATTCCAAAGTCTCAGCTCTTATTATAGTTTGCAAATACACTTCTAACTGAATAAATTTAGCCGCATTTATCGCTCCAACTGCTTTTTTAGCGTGATTATAAGTCTTAGAATATAATTTTTCATAAGACAGATTATTTTTTAAAGTTCCTTTTGCCAACTCATCTGCTTTCTCATCTGTGAGAGTCGCATAATTTGCGGCATAATCATTAATAAGCTGAAATTTTGTTTGCCCCAGTGCTTTACGTTCTGTTTCATAACTATCATAAATCTTTGTAAAAGCAACACTTTGTGTATCAGACAAGTTCATATACTGCTTTACAAGATCACTTTTTGATTTTCCATAAACACTTTGCAGAACTTCTACATCTTCTTTAAAGGAAGATTGCGCATAAGATGAAAATGTGGCAATTGCCATAATAACAATAAGACTAATTTTTTTCATAGTATTCAATTTTATTTATTTTAAAAATTAACGCACATCAAATATACTGATTTTTAACACATTAAAGATTAAATCATCAAAACATTCTTACAGTTTTAAAAAATGAATATTGATAAGCTAATGACAAAGCTATTGTCCTTCATCCAAATCTTTTCGAAATTCCAATTTCGAGTTTACAGATATTAATTTGTTTGTCATCATCATATTTCTGTATGGAATAGGAATTCTAATGGAATTAAAAACAATAACATTAAAAAGAATATCTCAGAGATAATTTGCAAAAGGAGTTTTTAGCATAAATCTTATTCATTCGGGATGCAATACAACTCAATATTCTTATTTTTTAATTTCTTGTGTCTTGGGCGCTTTAACTTCGCCTGTATACGAAATTGAAGCTCTGTTATTACTATTAACAGAAAGCGTTGCACCTCCATCCAAAAAGATAGAAAACAGCAAATCATATACATCATCTTTTCCTTTAACGGTAGCTCTTACTAAAAAACTCTTTTTCTTTTTTTCTACTTTTATATTTTCCGGTACGCCTTCAAATACTATTCCGCCATCACCGCCTCCGTATGGTACGTTAAAAGCACGTCCAAAAAAAGGTAAATCACAAGTTGTTTTTTCTGTATTAAATCTTAAAAAATACATATTATAATCCAGATTAATCACTCTTCCTCCTTGTGGATTGACTTTTTGAGCTTCGAAATCAAACTTTTTAGAATCAATAAGCGTTTCGATTTCTTTTTGTTTCTGCAAATCTCTTTCAGCTTTTAATTCTTTCTTTGTTTTTTCCTGCGCAAAAAGAGGAAAACTCAATAAACAGGATAACACTAATAAAATGAATAATTTAGTTTTCATAAAATAAAGTTTTAATAGAGTAAAAAAAAGATCTATTTTTTAGTAAATCGCATCATGGCAATGTCACCAGAAATAAAATTCAAGGTTTTACCATCATCAGTAATATCATATGATGTGATTTTGGGTAAAGTGCTCATAAAAACCTGCTCTCCTTGTTGCCCATTCATACACATCATTTTGGTGACTGCCATACCTTGTGTAAAATCGATTTTATTATCAGTCAAAATGAGTTTACCTGTAAAGGAGTTACAACTATTATTTCCTGATACACGATTTTCCGCGAGATCGAAGTTTATCGTTGGTTTTTTATTGGGATATAAACCTTCAAAAGCTATTCTGGGACCGGTAATATAATTCAGTTCCCATGTTCCTTCCAACTGATTTACAGCGCTTTCTTTTTTAGTTTTAGAAGCATTACAGGAGATTAAGACAACTCCCAAAAAAACTAACGTTAGAATATTCTTTATCATAATTTTACAGATTAAATTATAAATAATAAATACAGATTTAAAAAAAATCAAATCGGATTTTATACGAAATTACGCAATAATTTTGGGTTGATTGTATATCACAACATTAAATAACAACCAATAGTTTTAGATTTTTTTAACTATTAGCTTCAATCAATGTCGGAATTTTATGTTAAATTTACTTAATCATTAATTTAAATGCCCTTATATATGAAAAAAATTATCGTTTCCTTCGCTATAATTACCGCCTTAATCATTGGCTGTAAGACCAATACAAAATCAAACGATGCCAAAACCCTGACTGTTGCCCTAGAGCCAAAAAGCAGTAGTGCCGTTGCAGGAACTGCTACTTTTACAGAGAAAAACGGCAAAGTAACTTTTGTTGCAAAAATGACTGGTTTAACTCCGGGAGTTCACGCGATACACATTCACGAAAAAGCAGATTGTAGTTCAGCCGACGGAAGTTCAGCCGGAGGACACTGGAATCCAACTTTTAAAAAACACGGAAAATGGGGTGTTGCTGAATACCACAAAGGAGACATCGGAAACTTTACTGCTGATGCAAAAGGTAACGGAACTATCACATTAACCACTGACGAATGGTGTATTGGTTGTGGAGACACCAATAAAGATATCCTTGGAAAAGGTTTGATTGTACATCAGGGAACTGATGATTTTACAACTCAGCCAACCGGAAATGCAGGCGGAAGAGTTGCTTGTGCCGGAATCATCAAATAAAAAAACAATAACCACTACATTTTCACAAAATCTAGTGGTTATTTCATTTAAAATTTATCCTAAGACAAGAAAAAGATATAGCTTTGCAGCTATAAATTAAAGTTAATGATTAACCCATCAGCACCAGGTTGGATAGATAAGTTTTTTAGTGAACAAAAATTTTCAGAAGCTATACCTTTTGAGACTACAGATTCGTTTTACTATAAAGTCAGAGAAACCGGTTTTATCTATGGCCACATCATAACTATCGATTCCCGAATTCCAATTCATATAAAAGGCTGGTTTAAAACCGAAATTTCTAAAGTTGCGTTATTAAATACTTTGTACGGCGTTTTTTGTTTAGAAAAAAGAAGCTTTGAACCCAATAACTTTATCAGCGAAGTTTTAAAATTTTATAAAGAAATGAATCCTGAAGGGTTTAATTTGTTCAAAATTTTACTTCCAAAAGACACTCCTTCCCTTTCTTTAGAAAATATAATTGATCAACGCGTTCAGACAAATGACAGCATCATTAGTAAAAACTTTTCGCATTTAGTAACCAATGCGCTTTTGTTTATTGATGTTTTGGCTTTTAGACAATACCTGGAAAAAGGCGCAATTCCTGAAAAATATTTAAAACGAATCGAAGAAACTGTACTGGGTATTGTAGCTTTGGCCTTAAAAACCAAAACTGTCAAATCACAACACGACGATTTATTAATTAAACTTTTTGAAGCTTCTATTCGATATTCGAAATTCTCAAAAGTTACTGTAGATACTTTAGAAACCTTACAGCTCGACTATTTTAGTAATAAACTGGAACATTATTATTTGATTGATATGGCCGGAATGGCTTTATGGAGCGATGGTGTTGTAGAAAATGAAGAAGCTTATTTTTTATATTCGTTAGGATCAATGATGGGAGTTTCTGATGATTTTGTTACCCAAAGTATCGATACAACAAATACTTTTATTACAACCCATAAAAAGAAAATTCCCTATTTTAATTATTCTAACCCAGTCAAGCATTTCTATGATCAAATGACGCACAGCGTTGTAAAACTGATTGTAAGAAACAAAAATAGATTGGTTAAGGAAATTATTCAGAGTAAGGAATTAATGGTTCTCCTGGCTTATTCTACAACCAGGGATCTGGATGCCAAAGAAAAGAAAAAAGTAAAAAAACAGCTTTTGGATATTTGCAAAACGATTCCATCACTGACCATATTTTTACTTCCCGGCGGAAGTTTACTATTGCCGATTTTAATCAAGTTTATTCCCACTTTATTACCATCTGCTTTCAACGAAAATTTGGACGAAAACGAATAAAAAAAATCGCCCTTTTGAGGCGATTTTTTAATTTTTATAGATTACTTAGCTGATATACCTCATCTAATTCATCATTCGAAGCAATATTTACATTCAAATCGGTTACAAAACCTGAATTCAAACCATAAACCCATCCGTGCAGCATTAAATCCTGACCGTTTTTCCATGCACTTTGTACAATCGAAGTTTTTGCCAGGTTGTATACTTGTTCTTTAGCATTGATTTCAACAAAAGCATTAAAACGTTCTGTTTCATCTTCAATTGAGTTTAAGTATTTATCATGCAAACGATACTCATCTTTAATGTGACGAATCCAGTTGTCGATAATTCCCACAGACATATTACCCATTGCTGCTTTTACACCACCACAACCGTAATGTCCGCAAACAATAACATGTTTTACTTTTAGTACATTTACAGCATAATCCAGAACACTCAGCATATTCATATCAGAGTGTACGACCATATTGGCAATATTACGATGCACAAAAACCTCTCCTGGTTTAGCTCCAATAATTTCATTTGCAGGAACACGGCTGTCAGAACATCCAATCCATAATAATGGCGGAGTTTGTCCTTTTGCTAAATCTGCAAAATAATTAGGATCTAATGCTAATGATTTTTCAACCCACTCTTTGTTGTTTTCTAATAACTGCTTATAAAACTCTCTCATTTTTTTGTTTTTTTTGAATGGTATTTCTACATGTTTAAACATATTAAAATAACTAATGTAAAGTTATCTAATTTTTCATATTTCTCACAATGAAGAAATACCTTAATTAATTTAATTTGTTTAAAAATCTTCTTTTATCGTTTCTTTTTTAACCAATGCTCTCTTTGCAACATCATAATAATGTTCGATGGATACATGATTATTAAGATCAGGTGAATTTTCAAGCTCGTAAGCCTCTTTAAATCCTTTTAGTTTTACCTTGATATTTTCATCAATTGCTCTCGTTTCTTTAAACTCACGAATTAAATCCAGCACATCATGGGCAATATATTCTGTATCCTGCGCATTGATAATTACTTTAGAGTTTTCCGGAATCTCATTCAATGTTAATTTAATAGCTGCTTTATTCAAGAATGAAACTTCCTGAGCCAAATCGATATGAATTACATCGCCATCTTCGTATTCTTCTTTTTTGAAACTGTAAGCTCTTTTTAGATTTCCTCTTAGTACAAAAATCACACTAATGATAATTCCTAAAGCAACACCTTTAAGTAAATCTGTTGCTACAACAAACACTAAAGTGGCAACAAAAGGTATAAATTGGTATTTCCCTTTCTCCCAAAAATGTTTGAATGTTGCAGGTTTTGCTAATTTATATCCTACCAAAATTAATACAGTTGCTAAAGTAGCCAACGGAATTTTATTTAACAGTGCAGGAATAGACAAAACACTTATTAATAAAAGCACACCATGAATTATAGCTGACATTTTAGATTTTGCACCTGCATTATTATTAGCTGATGACCTTACCACCACTGATGTCATTGGTAAACCACCCAAAAGTGAACTTACAATATTACCGATACCTTGCGCTCTAAGCTCAACATTGGTATTGGTATAACGTTTTTGAACATCCATTCTATCGGCTGCTTCAATACATAAAAGTGTTTCTATAGAAGCTACAATGGCAATTGTAATAGCAACTACCCAAACTTGCGGATTTGTAACCGCGGCAAAATTTGGCGTAATTAAAATAGATTTAAATTCATCAAAAGACTTTGGAACTGGCAATGAAACCAAATGTTCTTTTGCAATTGCCAATGAGCTTCCTGTAGCTATAAAAAATTCATTTAATGCTATACCTATAACAACAGCAACAAGCGCTCCCGGAATTAATTTTAATTTCTTTAAAAAAGGTACTTTATCCCAAGAGATCAATATTACAAGCGAAACCAGTGAAACCACTACTGCTCCTAATTGTATATGATTTAGTACATCAAATAAAAATGAAAAGGAATTGCTTCCGTCGTTTTGAATAAAAGCCTGGTCACCTTCAAAATCTGCATCATAACCAAAAGCATGCGGCAATTGTTTCAGGATAATAATAATACCGATACCCGCCAGCATTCCCTCAATAACATTTGTGGGAAAATAATTCGAGATACTTCCGGCTTTTAAAAACCCTAATGCTAACTGAATTAGTCCCGCAATAAAAACAGACATTAAAAATACATCGAAAGCACCAAAATCAGTAATAGCGGTTAAAACAATAGCTGTTAATCCAGCTGCTGGCCCCGAAACACTAATATGTGACTGACTTAGATAGCCAACAATAATACCACCAATAACACCTGCGATAATACCAGAAAACAACGGCGCTCCAGAGGCCATTGCAATACCTAAACACAATGGAAGAGCCACCAAAAAAACCACTAAACCTGAAGCAAAATCAGATTTAAGGTTGGCAAAAAGATTGATTTTTTTTGTCATAATAATACAATACTAAAAAAATTATTCATTAAAGATTTACCACATTTAATCAAAAATGCAGTGTAGTTCAAATAATCGGAAGTATTATATCAAGTTGGGAGGTGGAGCAAATATGCTCGGAGAAATATTATCTAATTTTACGATGTTTTCAGAAACAATCGTTTTCTTCTGAATATAGACAGGTAATACTACCTCATGTTCTAATACCACAGGATGTACTATAGATTTAAGTTCCTTATGAACTTCTTCTTCTGCACAATTAAAAGATATAGCCGTATTAGTCCCTTTCTTTATCGCCTGAACAATTGTTGGGGTCGATAAGAAGGCGATAAATATAAATAATAATATACGGGCTAGTATTTTCATCGAAGCAAAAATAGTGTTAAACAAATAAAATCAAAGCTTGTGAGCAAAATTTTTATACAAATTTAACAATAACAAAAAAGCAGAATTATCTAATGTGACAATTCTGCTTTTAATTATTTTATAAACAAGGCTTTACAATTCTTCTTCTAACCATGCTCTCATCATCCAGATTGTTTTTTCCTGCTCTGCAATGAAGTCACTCATCATCGAATTTGTTCCCTCATCATTAATTTCATCAGATTGATTCAAAATTTCTCTTTCAATTTTCAATAAATCAGATAAAGAATTTACAATAAGATGAACTGCTTTTTCATCATTCGAGATATTTTTTCCAACAGCCAATTTGTTATTTTTAATATAATCTTCGAATGTATGTAACGGAGTTCCTCCTATTGTTAATACTCTTTCTGCGATCATATCAATTTTTAATTGGGCATCTGTGTATAATTCTTCAAACTTAACATGTAAATCAAAGAAACGTTTACCACGAATATTCCAGTGTATTCCTCTTAAGTTTTGATAATATACCTGGAAATTTGACAACAGAATATTCAATTCCTTTACTAACAATTCTGACTCTTTTACAGGCAATCCTAAAATATTTGTTTTCATAGTTTTTCGTTTTATAATAAGTTTACTACAAATTTAATATAAGTTCTTTTAAAATAGTATAAAAAAAAATTATATTTTCTTATTTTTGCATCACAAAATACTATCAAAATGACGATTACTCAATTACAATATGTGTTAGCTGTTGCCGAACACAAAAATTTTACACTTGCTGCAGAAAAATGTTTTGTTACACAGCCTACATTAAGTATGCAGATTCAAAAGATTGAAGAAGAGCTTAATATTTTAATTTTTGACAGAAGTAAGAAACCCATTCAGCTTACAGACATTGGTCAAAAAATTGTAAATCAGGCCAAAAATATTGTTAATGAAGCAGATAGAATCAAAGATATTGTAGAACAGCAAAAAGGTTTTATTGGAGGGGAATTTCGTTTAGGAATTATACCTACCATAATGCCTACTCTTTTACCAATGTTTTTAAACAATTTTATCAAAAAATATCCAAAAGTAAAACTCTTAATCGAAGAGCTCAACACAGATGAGATTATTATTAAATTAAAAAACGGACATCTTGATGCTGCCATTGCCGCAACGCCGCTTGAAGACGAAAAAATAAAAGAGATTGTTTTGTATTTTGAACCTTTTGTAGCATATATCCCGGAACATCACGCCAGTTTTCAGAAAGACGAAATTGAAGTTTCGGACTTAAACATCAATGAAATTTTGCTTTTGCAGGACGGACATTGTTTTAGAGACGGAATTTTGAATTTATGCAAAAATGGTACTGATATCGACCAGAATAATTTTCAGATACAAAGCGGCAGCTTTGAAACCCTGATAAAATTAGCCGACGAAGGTTTGGGTACAACGTTACTTCCGTACTTGCACACATTAGACTTAAAAGATTCCGACAAACTGAAACTACGAAATTTTAAGGAACCAAAACCTGCTCGTGAGGTAAGTTTAATTTACCCAAAAAGCGAATTAAAAATGCAAATCATCGACGCTCTGCGATCTACAATTGCCGGAGTTGTAAAAGGAGCAATTGTTTTTCAGAACGTTCAAATTGTGAGTCCGCTACAAAAGAAATAGACATAAAAAAAGGAGCCAATTTGGCTCCTTTTTTTTATACTTTGATTAGTAGTAAACTTTGTTTTAGTTCTGGTTTTTCGATAATAAAATTCATTAACCATTCTTGTAATTGCTCCATTTCGTATGGTAACAGCGTTTTGATAGCTTTTTCTAATTCTTTACAGAAAAGTATCGGATCGAAACTTACTCTCTCAAGTATTGATTTCGTGTAATCAAACATCATTTTTGACATAATAAAATAAGATTTTCGGGGGTTATCTATATTTCTAAACTCGCACAAATTTAATCAAATATCATTCATATGCATTCATTTTAACTTATTATTTTAAAAACTTTAGCAACGAATACGTTTTCTTAATATGTATAAATCAATATAGAATCATTCTAAACAACTCATTTAAACCTTTTTAAAGGCTCGAAACATCTCTCGTTTTCCCGGAGGGCCTGCTAATTTCTCGACAGTAAATCCAACTTCAATCATACTTCTTTTAACAACTCCGCGGGCAGCATAGGTAACTAAAACTCCATTTGGCTTTAAACTGTTGTACATTTTCCTGAAAATTTCAGTACTCCACAACTCCGGTTGTACTCTATATCCAAAGGCGTCAAAGTAAATCAAATCAAAAGTTTCAAAATCGTCTATTTCATGAAAAAATTGTTTCCTTTTGGTTAACGAGAATGTGTTGCAAATTTCATTTTTTTTATCCCATTCACATTTATGCATTTCTTCAAAAATGTTCTCAAATTCCAATGCATCAAGTTCACTGACATAATTCATTTCTAAAACTTCTGAAGCCTCAACAGGATAGGCCTCTACTCCCACATAATCAATTTTTTGATTTTTTTGATTCGATTCTAAAAAAGTGATAAAAGCATTCAAACCTGTTCCAAAACCAATTTCCAGAAGACTTACCGGTTTACCTTCAAATAATGAAAGTCCGTTTTTTATAAATACATGTTTTGCTTCCTGAATGGCACCGTGTTTAGAATGGTAGCACTCATCCCAATCCTGCAAATGAATTGTAGTTGAGCCATCTAGCGTTTTAATTATTTCTCTCTTCACTTTTTAGAACTTTATAATGGATATCTCTGGAATTTATTTATTTTTAACAGTCAAATTTAGTCAAAACAAATGCGTAAAGCCTTAAAAAACGGCAGTTTTTTCATAAATTCTTTATAAAATCATCTTAATTTTTTCACTTTATTATAAGATAAATAAATCTCAGTTAAACGCCATAAATAATGCAGTTTTACTAAGGAATTTATATATTTTTACTTAATTTTGCATTCAGTAAATTCTATTTAACACCAAATCATTGTTTTAGAATCCTTCTTTACAATGAAAATTACATAAAAACTTTACATAATTATGAGTACAACTCAAACAAGCAAAATTGAAATCAGAAAAGCAACTTCGTCAAAAATAAGCGGAGTAGACTTTCAAAACTTAAGCTTTGGTGCTGTTTTTACAGACCATTTATTCGAATGTGATTTTAAAAATGGAGAGTGGCAAAATCCTGTCATTAAGCCTTATGCTCCAATTTTAATGGATCCTTCTTCAAAAGTCTTTCACTACGGACAAGCTATTTTTGAAGGAATGAAAGCTTACAAAGATGACAATAATGATGTTTGGTTGTTTAGACCTGATGAAAACTTCAAGCGTTTTAATAATTCAGCAGTTCGTATGGCAATGCCGGAAGTACCTGAAGCTATTTTTATGGATGGTTTAAATGAGTTATTGAAAATCGATCAGGAATGGGTTCAAAAAGGAAACGGAAGCAGCATGTATATTCGTCCTTTTATGATTGCTACAGGCGCTGGCGTTGTTGCAAATCCTTCTGATGAATATAAATTCATGATTTTACTTTCTCCTGCACAATCGTATTATGCCGGCGAAGTAAAAGTAATTATTGCTGAACATTATAGTAGAGCTGCAAATGGTGGAATTGGAGCTGCAAAAGCTGCAGGAAACTATGCTGCACAATTTTACCCAACAAATTTAGCAAACAAAGATGGTTTTCAGCAAGTAATCTGGACGGATGATGCAACGCATACAAAACTGGAAGAAGCAGGAACAATGAACGTTTTCTTCAGAATTAATGACACTTTACTAACTGCTCCAACAAGCGAAAGAATTTTAGATGGTATTACCAGAAAAAGTTTGATTGCTATGGCAGAAAAAGAAGGTCTTAATGTAGAAGTTCGCCCTGTTATTGTTTCAGAATTAGTAGAAGCTGCCAAAAACGGATCTTTAAAGGAAATCTTCGGAGCTGGAACTGCTGCAGTTATCAGCGTTATCAAAGGTTTCTCTTATCAGGATGTTTACTATGAAATGGCTCCGGTAGAAAATTCATACGCTGCACTTTTAAAAGAAAAACTAACCAATCTTCAAAACAAACTTTCTGAAGATACTTTTGGATGGACGGTTAAAGTCCAATAACCAAAAGATCGTTTTAAATATAAAAACCCGACAAATTCTAAATTTTGTCGGGTTACTTTTTTCCACAATCTTGTCATTTCGACGAAGGAGAAATCCTCGTTAGAAGCTCGACAAAGATTGGATTCTCATTGCGGAGTTACTTGCGAGGATTTCTCTTCCGTCGAAATGACAAAAATTGCGCAAAGCTTTGCGAACTTTTTGTTCTTATTTTACAAGGACTACCCAAAAAAAACTTTGCGTTCTTTGCGGTTAATCTTTTACAAAAGCTTAGAAAAATCAGGTTTAAAATAATTAGGACCTTTCATTACTTTTCCGTCTTCTCTATAAATTGGCTGTCCGTCTTCGCCAAGTTTACTCATATTACTACGCTGGATTTCATCAAAAACAGCTTCAATTTTATCCTGTAAACCATGTTCGATAATGGTTCCGCATAAAATATACATCATATCTCCAAGAGCATCAGCAATTTCAACCAAATCATTATTTTGTACTGCTTCAAGATATTCTTCATTTTCTTCCTTCATCAAATTGTAACGAAGGATTTTTTTTGTTTCACCCAAATCAGCAATTGGCGTTTGACTGTGACCTATTTTAAAAGCAGTATGAAATTCGGTAACTGCGTCAAGTTGTTTCTTCATGATTTTATTTGCTTAAATGAAACGCCAAATTAGCAACTATTCATATACAATTCTCTAAATTTGTCAAAAATAATTTTCAACTATGTTTAGTCAAGGACAATTAATATTCGCACTCTGTTTTTTTATTGCATTTGTAATCGTAATGATATT
>Ga0247813_10000275_pt1 | contig 57246 bp, 69 predicted proteins | sample UWRJL169409C1_FD_180719 | JGI IMG/M metagenome (GOLD analysis project Ga0247813, IMG submission 180719) | Plant litter microbial communities from Arlington Agricultural Research Station in Wisconsin, United States - UWRJ-L169-409C-1 | ecosystem: Environmental > Terrestrial > Plant litter >... | reverse complement strand
GTCGGCGGCATGGTGATCGGCATGTACCTGCCCATCTTCAAACTCGGCGCGGTAGTTGGATAACTAATCAATGGCATTTCTCGACCAGCATCCCATCCTCGGCTACCCCGCCGCGGCCGGACTGGGACTGCTGATCGGCAGTTTCCTCAACGTGGTGATCCTGCGCCTGCCCAAGCGGCTGGAGTGGGAGTGGAAGCGCGATGCGCGCGAGGTACTGGAAGAGCCGGACATCTACGAGCCGCCACCGCCGGGGATCGTGGTGGAGCCGTCGCACTGCCCGCACTGCAAGCACAAGCTGTCCTGGTACGAGAACATCCCGCTGTTCAGCTGGCTGGCCCTGCGCGGCAAGTGCCGCCATTGCCATGCCCCGATCTCGATCCAGTACCCGCTGGTGGAGCTGCTGACCGCCGTGCTGGTGCTCGCCAGCGTCTGGCAGTTCGGGTTCGGCTGGCAGGGCTTTGGCGCGATCGTGCTGAGCTGCTTCCTGGTGGCGCTGTCCGGGATTGACCTGCGCACCCAGCTGTTACCGGATCAGTTGACCCTGCCCTTGATGTGGCTGGGCCTGATCGCGGCCAGCGACAACCTGTACATGCCGGCCAAACCGGCCTTGCTGGGTGCGTTGGCCGGCTACCTGTCCTTGTGGTCGGTGTGGTGGCTGTTCAAGCAGATCACCGGCAAGGAAGGCATGGGCCACGGCGATTTCAAGCTGCTGGCCGCGCTGGGCGCCTGGTGCGGGCTCAAGGGCATCCTGCCGATCATCCTGCTGTCGTCCATTGTGGGCGCCATCATCGGCTCGATCTGGCTGTACTCGCGCGGCCGCGACCGTGCCACGCCGATCCCGTTCGGGCCGTACCTGGCCATTGCCGGCTGGATCGTGTTCATGTGGGGCGAGCCGTTGATCGACGGCTACCTGAGCTACGCCGGCCTGCGTTGAGGCCGGTGCGATGAGCCGCTTCGTGATCGGGCTGACCGGCGGCATTGCCGCCGGCAAGAGCGAGGTCAGCCGCCGCTTCGAAGCGCTGGGCATCACCGTGGCCGACGCCGATCTGGCTGCCCGCGCGGTGGTTGCACCGGGCAGCAAGGGGTTGGCGCGGATTGCCGCGCATTTCGGAACGAACATCCTGCTGGCCGATGGCCAGCTGGACCGTGCCGCGCTGCGCGCGCGCATCTTCGATTCCGCGCAGGAGCGCCAGGCACTGGAGGCGATCACCCATCCGGCGATCCGTCAGTTGCTGCGCGAGACCTGCGAACAGGCAGACGGGCCGTATGCGATCGCCGCGATCCCGCTGCTGACCGAAGCCGGTGGCCGCCAGCAGTACCCGTGGCTGGACCGGATCCTGGTGGTGGACGTGCCGGTAGCCGTGCAGCATGCACGGCTGATGCAGCGCGATGGCATCGATACCGCTCTGGCCGACCGCATGATCGCCGCCCAGGCCAGCCGCGAGGCACGCCTGGCATTGGCCGATGATGTGGTGGTCAATGACGGGCACCCGGATCACCTGCAGGCGCATGTGGAGCGGCTGGATCGGGCGTATCGGGAGCTGGCGGCGCGGTAGATCTGGGCGAGCCGACCAACGGTCGGCTCTGCCGTCTTACGCCGGGGAGAAGGTCAGCGTCGCGATGACACCGCGCTCCACGCCGGGGCGGACGTTGACCTGCCAGCCATACAGATCGCACAGGCGACTGACGATCGACAGGCCGATGCCCCCGCCCTGCGAATGACCCGCATGCGTGCCGCGGTAGCCGCGCTGGAACAGCTTGGCCGCATCCTCTTCGCTCAGGCCCGGTCCGCTGTCGATCACTTCGACCGCGTTCTTGCCGACGCGCACGCGAACGGCGCCTTCCTTGGAGTACTTCACCGCGTTGCCGATCAGGTTGCCCAAGGCGACCGACAGGGCCGATTCCGGCGCGTCGATCACCAGGTCGTGATTGCCTTCCAGGATCAGCTCCAACGGCTTGCCGCCCAGCTGGGCGCGATGCGAATCCAGCAGTTGTTCGGAGACCCGGGCGACATTGCTGCTGCCCTGCCCGCGCTCGTTGCGCGAGAGCAGCAGCAGCGCGCCGATCAGATCGGTGCATTGCTGCTCGGCACGCTGGATGCGCTGCAGGCGCTGCAGGACCTTGGGATCGAGATCCGGGCGGGTCAGCAGCAGCTCGGTGGCGCCGCGGATCACCGCCAACGGCGTGCGCAGCTCGTGGCTGACATCCGCGTTGAATTCGCGGTCGCGCTGCACCACCTCGGTGAGCCGTGCGGAATAGTCGTCCAGCGCCTGGGCCAGCTGGCCCACTTCATCGTCCGGGAAGCGCGGAGCCAGCGGCTCCGGCTCGCTGGTGCCCCCGCGATACGCGCGCAGGCGGGCGGCCAGATCGGATACCGGCTTCATGACCTTGGAGGCCGACCACCAGCCCAGCACCAGCGACAGCACGCTGAACACCAGCACCGAGAAGAACAGCGTGCGCTTGAGCTGCTCCTCACCGCGGATGCTCTCGGTCATGTCATAGGCAAGAAAGAACCAGGCATCAGGTGCTTTGCGCACCGCAAGCTTGTAGGAAAACGGCTCGTTTCGCTCATCCACACCGCTGAGCTTGTAGTTGCCCGTGGCGAACGCGGCCCATTCAGGCCGCTCTTCGCGCACACGGTCGAACTTGTCGCTCGGGTAGGCGAATGCCCGGATCTGCTGCACCGGCACTTCAGGGTTGCGCCCGGGGCTCTCGTAGAAACGACGCGCGAATTCGTCGATGTTGCGATTCATCACATCTTCGACCAGCTGGTTTTCCACGCGGGCGCGGGTCCAGTTGGTGGCGAACGCAAACAACGTGGTCAGGCAGAAGCCCAACAGCACGAACGAGACGATGATGCGGCTGCGCAGCCGGCGCCGGTACGGCGCGCGGCGGCGCTCCCCCTTCCCCGTCACCGGATCAAGCTTCCGGCGCGGCGATGCGGTATCCGATGCCATGACGGGTCTGGATCATCGGGACCTCGAAAGGCTTGTCGACCACGGCGCGCAGGCCGTGGATATGCACGCGCAGGGAATCCGAATCCGGGAGTTCTTCGCCCCAGACGCGGGTTTCCAGCTCCTGGCGGGTGACAACGGCCGGTGAAGCCTCCATCAGCGCCTGCAGGATCTTCAACGCCGTCGGGTTGAGCTGCAGCAGCTTGCCCTGGCGACGCACTTCCAGCGTGTCCAGGTTGTATTCCAGATCGCCGGTTTCCAGCACGCGGGTCTGCACGCCCTTGCCGCGACGCGACAGGGCGTTCAACCGCACTTCGACTTCCTGCAGCGCGAACGGCTTGATCAGGTAGTCATCCGCGCCGGAATCAAACCCGGCCAGTTTGTTGTCCAGCGAATCGCGAGCGGTCAGCATCAGCACCGGGGTCTGCTTGCGCGCCTCGTTGCGGAGCTTGCGACAGACCTCGATCCCATCCATGCCGGGCAGGTTGAGGTCCAGCACGATTGCGTCAAACTCATGGACGACGGCCAAGTGCAGACCGGTGACGCCATCGGCAGCGAAGTCCACGGTATGCCCGCGGTCTTCGAGGTAATCGCCCAGGTTGGCGGCAATGTCGCTGTTGTCTTCGATTACAAGGATTCGCACTGTGACCTCTAGTTGGAAAAACGACCGACGCGCTGCGCTTGGTCCATGCTGCTCTGGGACGTGCTCTTGATCCGTTCCCGCTGGGCGACCGTCATGCACTGCGTCTGCGGCATGTTGGAGCCCACCACGCGCTCACGCTTGCATATTAGACGGCTATCTTCGCGCGCCTGTGTCAAAACGGTGTTCACCACCTGCTGGTCGTTGAACAATTCCGTGCGGTTGGCCGCAGACAGGGAGGCCTCGCTGCCGCTCCGCTCGATGATGCCACGCATATGCCCCAAGGCTTGACGGACCCGGCTGCGCTGATCCGCGGTGATTTCCGAGTAGGTCTCGCCGTTGGCCAGGTCCGCTTCTATCTTGGTGATCTGTTCAGCCATGGGCTTGCCCGGCTCAAAGATTTCCTTGTTCTTCGGCGCCGCTGCGGCGCTTCCCATTGCCAGTGCCAGTGCTGCGGCCGCCATGGCCATCGTCAAACGCTTCATGTCGAGCTGATCCGTGCTGTGAAGTGAACGCCGAATGTATGCCGGGCCTGCCAGTGGCAGCAAGTGCTGGAGGTCAGGGAGAAAAAGGCCCAGGCGTTTCCGCCTGGGCCTGAAGGTGTTTCCCGATTACCGTTCCTGCTGAGGAGGGCAGAGCTGCGGTTCGACAGAGCCTACGCCGGGGTCGATTAAACCGATGTTAAGACCTTCCCCTACTGCAGAAATCCCTGTCAACCCCTTGTATTGGCAGGCTTTTTCAACGAAACGACATGGTCGATGATGCGCCCAGCCAGGTCTTCCCGGCAGATCGCCTCGATGCCCTCCAGCCCCGGGGTGGAATTCACCTCCAGCACCAGCGGGCCACGGCTGGAGCGGATCAGATCGACCCCGGCCACGCCCAGGCCCAGCGCCTTGGCCGAGCGCACGGCCACCTGCTGCTCCGCCCGGCTGGCCTTGGTCGCGCGGGCACTGCCGCCGGCATGCAGATTCGAGCGGAAGTCGCCCTCCGGCGCCTGGCGCTGCATCGCCCCGACCACCTGGTCGCCTACCACCAGGCAGCGCAGGTCGGCGCCCTGCGCTTCACCGATGAACTCCTGCATCAGGAAGTTGGCGTACAGCCCGCGCAACGCCTCCACGATGCCGCGCGAGGCGCTGGCCTTCTCGGTCAGGATCACCCCCCTGCCCTGGGTGCCCTCGTTGAGTTTCACCACGTGCGGCGGCGGGCCGAGCATGGAGAGCAGATCCACGGTGTCATCCGGGTTGTCACCGAACACCGTGACCGGCATGTCGATGCCCTTGGAGGCCAGGATCTGGTGCGCCCGCAGCTTGTCCCGGGCGCGCAGGATGGCATCGGAGGGGTTGGGCGTGCGGGCGCCCATCATCTCGAACTGGCGCAGCACCGCCGTCCCGTAGCGGGTGACCGAGGCACCGATGCGCGGGATCACCGCATCCACCCCGGTGATCGGCCGCCCCTTGTAATGCATGGTGAAGCCGTCCGCGGCGATCCGCATGTAGCAGCGCAGCGGATCGAGGATGCGCACGGTATGGCCCCGCGCACGCGCGGCCTCCACCAGGCGACGCGTGGAGTACAGCTTGCTGTTGCGGGACAGGATGGCGAGTTTCATCGCGGCGCAGGGGGCGGGAAAGCGCGAAGCATAGCGCGGGGCCGGGATGGTGCGATGACGATCTTCGCGCGTTGTTTCAGCACGACAACCGTGCCGACAGCGGACGGAGAAGATTGAAAAAAGGGGATTCAGCAGAAAGGCGCGGCAGTTGGAGCGGGTGAAGGGAGACTACTCCAGGCCATCCCGTGCCGAATAAGAACAAGCACTTGGAGCCAAACCGGCCTCCCAAAGCGATACCTAAAACGATACCCAAGCAGTCTACCCGCTCCCTAGGTCGCTCTGTCCAGCCCTGACGGCCTTAGGGACTAGCCCGTTCACGGTTCAATGGCTAGGCCGCGTAGACGACCTGGGCTTCAACTCCCGCCGGTTGGAGTCGCTTTGCCTCTGCCCGCCTCCGTCTGGCGGGAACGGGCCAAAGGGATCGGGTTCGATCGGGCCCACCTTCGTGATGTGAAAGTCTCGCTCCATACCACCGCGCGCGCTTACCATCAGCTCACGCGCTTGGTTGAGTCGGCGCTCGCACTCGATCAACGCCAGTCGCGAGACGCCGCCCTTGGCCTTGAACAGCTCGCGTCGCGCACGGAGGACCTCCTCCTTCGGAGCTGGGTCGGCAGGGTTCTCGGCTTCGGACACCCGGGCCAAAGCGGACCAGTTAGAGTCGACGCATTGAGGACTGCAAACGCGCCAAAGTGTCGCCCAAAGGCCCACGAAGGGACCATTGCACCTCACACATCGTGCTCATGACAAAGTAGATGTGAGACGCCTCCTCACGATCCAGACCCCGCGCCGTAAGGCGGCGCACCAGCAGCACTACCGCGTCGATCCACTCGCTCTCATTCTCGAAGGCGCCACAAGCGGTCAGTCCTGCGTGTAGGCGCACGGCTATAGGTAGGTTCGGCCGAGCAACCACAAACTCTTCAATTGCTTTCGCTAGACCGCTATGCCTGCTGTCGGATGCTGCCATCGCTAGCACAATCACGAATTTATGCACCAAGGCTTCCTCGACGTCAGCCAAGCTGGCATCAAAACTACGCAGGGTCGCCGCAATCTTGTCGATGAGAAGCTCAGGCGCACGTCCAAGACCTGTCGTGTGCGCAGCGATGAGCAACCGCTCATGTAGCGGCGTATCGGACTGGTCCAGCGCCTTCATCGTCTCCTCGATGAGAAGTTCAGGAAGAGCAGGTGCGAAGTCAATTCCACCCTCCAATGGCCCAGGTAGCCCTGCAAACGCGACACTCCACTTGTAAGCCAGCGACCCTTTCGCTTCTGCAAAAATGAGTTCGCCAAGCTGTGAGCCGTCGATCTCCCCGCGCCGAAGTTTGGCTGCATTCATCACCCGACCGATCAATTCCTGCGAGAGCTGGGCTGGTTGGAGCAAGTAGCCATGCCAGCGAGGCTCTTTGACTAGATCGCAAAGCGTTGCCGCCTGAAAGCGGGGCCACGCCTGCTTCGCCCAAACAGAAAAGCTTGAGAGCGGCACACCCGCGCTCAGCAACACGCGCTCGACCACAGCAGCCTGAGCGATGCTCGCTGCCCTACGCCAGAACGGGGGCTCTCCCAACAGCATCTGACCCGTGTTGATCGACCCGTCGATATGGGCGATCAGTGCGGCTTGCAGGCCTAGGCGCTCGCTTGCGCCGTCGGCATGCTCGGTCAGAAGTGAAATGCCCTGCATCGCCTCTGACTCAAACTCGACCAATAGATCATCTCGTGCCAACAGTCCCTCTATCAGGCCGGTCAGCGACCAAAGATCTAGCCCATCGATTCGCTCGGCTATCCACGATCTGAGTTCGGCTGCCGGTGCTGACTTGATCACCCCTACCGGCACCAGCATTGAATGCGCTGACACGAGCAAATCATCCGCTAACCCGTCGATTCCGTCGCGCTCGACGCGGCTTTCGCGCTTAGTGTCGGCGAACTGCTGAACAGTTTGGCTTTCACCACGTGGTCCGACTAATCGCTCGAAATACCGCCGGTCGCGCGGGACGAGCGCGCCGCCCTGCACAGAGCCACTTGCAAGTTGCTGATGCAATCGCTCTGAGAACCCACGAGCCGTTTGCTCCAAGTCTTCCTCGAACACATTAACAGCATCGATTGACGCCGAGCTCAGGCGCTCGAACGGGATCTTGTCGCCAAACAGCCCATGCGCCTGATACACCGAGCGGATATACGCGTTGCGCTGCTCCTCGTTTCTGAGTATGAGTTGCGCGTGCCTGACTTGGAATACGTGGCCATCGGCTTGGCGTCCCCACACCTCGCCGACGGCATCGCGCGTCAGCGCCCATGTCCCACCCAACGAATCCTCGATGCTCTGCGCATCGCCGTCATTCGCGCAGCGAGCCGCGGCTTCGTAGAGTAGAACTGCGTCAATCACAGGATCATCTTTCAGATGCAATGAGATGGACCGCTTTCGCTCCATACCAAAGCGCTTAAGAAGTGCAACGTCCGCAATCACGGCCTCTTGCACCGAAGGCGGAAGCGCATTGACCGCATCGCCGGCCAGCTTCAAGGCAAGCAGTTGCCGCTGCTTTGCGGGAATTTCTATTTCGTTCTTATTGATGAAATCCGGGATGGAAGCTAGCTGTTGTTTGACCAGATCGACAACGATGCCAAAGGAGATCGGTCGCTGCTTCGCCATCTCGTCGAGGTATTCCTTTTCAAGCCAATCGGCGTAGCGCTCCTGACGCTCCTCTGGCAGCGTCATGGGGATGACCAACGACCACAACAGCATGGCGTCGATGTAATTCCACCGATCTGCATTCAGTGGACTGGGAAGCGATGGCCCAAAGCCATCCAGACGCGAAAGTTCGACGAGCCACGCGCACTGGATGGAAACTAATGCCGGATCCTCGGCGTCCGTCCAGAGCGCCACCACCGCTTCGCGCACAGCGCGATTATTGTGTGCCAACCATGGAGTTTCTTGGGGCTGCTGGAACAGCCTCGAGAACTGCGCCAGCTGGTGATTCTCCCGAAATGCCCTGGCTTGCAGCGACTCCCGAAGCTCGCCTTTCTCGATGGCACACTCTTGCGCGAGCGCGATCAACTCCTCTTTGATGAATGGAATAAAAACATAGCCCGCGCGTCTGAGCTCCGTCCGCGCCGCCATCCAATCATGGAAAGAAATTTCTCCACGATCTTTCAATGCGTCGAGCACATCCAAGGTGGACACGACGACCACATCCTCGCCCCGACCATCGGTCATCTTCGGGTAGCGGTTGGCTGCTCGATCGTCAATCACTAGCGCTTCGACCGAACTTAGGTCGGTAAAAAGATCGTGCAACAACATGACGCTCCCGCCGTCGTCATTAGCCATGGCTTCAAGCCTGGCTTGCTCGTTTGCGTCGCCGTCGCCGTCGGCACGCGGGGCGGGTGGGCGCGGCAGCACCGTGATCTTGGGATTGTTTTCCGAAAGCATGAGGAGTTGCCTGACACGATCTAGCCGCGAAAGCACGGTTTGGCTTACGTCTTCAACGGCTTCGTAGGCATGCGCTTCTTCGCGCACTGAGCGATCGACCCAAAGCGCAAAGTCGCCGTGCACGCAGGCATCGATCAGTTCCAAGTGCTCCAGATAATTGAGCGCCAGATCGGTGATAAGTAGCGCAGTGCCTCGGGGGATTGTGGGCTCCTCGCCCCATCCCCGATCGACATTCGCCAGATAGGCCTTCGCACGCTCGTAGCTCTTGGCCGGTATGGCCCCGTATTTTTGCAGGCTTTCGACGACACAATGCAGACTGCGCAAATGCTGGGCACACTGCCCGACATCAGCCTCTTCCTCACCCAAGGAATTCGGTTGATAGACTGGCGCGGTCTCGACAATGAGCCACTGCCCAGCCAAAAGCCCGCTCGCTTCCGCCGACGCGATGAGTCGGGGGATCTCTTCCCCAACCTCGGCGGCGAGCGCGCGGGAATACTCTGCCGGCCGGGTCAAAACCTTTATATGGCATCTTGAAAAGCTGCTGACCAGTTTTTTGGCGTCGGCGACCTTGCTCGGCTGGTGATACGGCGTGCGTTCGCGCTCCTTGAAAATCCATGCACCAAGCGCATGCGGAAGCGCGACCGAGTCGAAGACTCTGAGCACAGCATCAAGCAATTCGAGTTCGGCCAGAGTCAGCAATGCAGTGGTATCGAGCGCAATGTGACTCACCTCACTCAACGGCCCGCTCTCACGCGCGATCGCGGCATACGCTGGGATAGCGGCGCGCTGGCCAGGGTCCCGCTCGCGTCGATTGTGCTCAGATGTCGCGCAGTAGAGTGAAGACAACCCCCGGTTAAGCTGCTTTGCCGCGATTGCTTGGAACACGCTGCCAGATGAGATCCCGGCTGCAATCTGCTGGGTCTTCTCCTTCCATTCGGGCGCGGCTGCGACAAGCTCCTTCAAGCTGCGCCGTTGGACAGGGCCATCATCGCTCGCGGACTGAATGGCCAAGTGGAGCCAGCCGGCGACTTCAGGGTCGCTTTCCCAGTTGCCGCTCACGGCAAGCGAGTAGCCCTGCATCCAGCGCTGCGGGTCGGCATTGGGCAACGCCAAGGCTTGGTGCGTCAGCTTCTTCGATAGGCGAGGCTTATCAAGCACTTTTGCGATATGCGCCCACTGCAATAGCGCATCCGGGGAAAGATTGCCCGCTGCCGCTGCGCGTTCAAGCTGGATACCCAACCGGTCCCAATGACCCGAATATAATGCGACCCGCTGCTCGACCTCGTCGACCCTTTCAGGCGACATCTCAATACTCCGCGCGGCGCTCAGAGCTTCTTCCCATCGCCCCAGGTTGAACAGCGCAGTAACCAAGTGCCCCTGTAACAACCGCGATGTGCCGACGAGCTGAGGATCGGCCAACAACTCTACGATCTGCGCCCACTGACCCTCCGCATCAAGCGCATGCGCCAGAGTTTCAGCGTCATGATGAGATTGACTATCCTCGAAAACGATGCGCGCCAATGGCAGTGCGCGCTCCCATCGCGCAGTGCGCATGAGCGCGTGCAAGAGTTCGCGCCGAGCAGCTTCAGAGGGTGCGTCTTCCATGCGCTGCTGTAGTTGCGCTACCTCATCCCCCCCCTTCCTCGTTTCGATCCACGCGAGAAGCTGTTGCCGCGCTTCTGGATCCTCTACTAGGTTTTCCCGTAGCCAGACCCGCGCATCCTCCACGCGCTCGCGAGCCATGAAGGCTTGAATGGCAAAGTTGGCCAGTCCAGTCTCTGAAAAGTGGCGCCTGAGCTCTTCGTTAAAGAGTGCCCAGCGATCTAGCCATTCCGCCGGATCGCTCGAAATCAGTAGTGCAAGGAGCGACTCCGCCTCGACAGACTGCAACCCGCCATAGATTCTAATCCGCCTTTCCAGCGACGTGATCAGTGTCGGCGCGTCGAGATTGACTCGGGCGTGGGCCGCAATTGCGATCCATTCGAAGCTGTCCGGCTCGGCTTCCCGGCGCAACTCGATTTCAGCACGCGCGGACTGTTTGCGCGCGGGATCTTGGAGATCAAGCCAGAGCGCGTATTTGAGCGCATTGTTCGCCCGATCAGTCAGACCGTTCTCGGACGCCCACGCCGAGAAACTTCGAAACTCATGCGCGGCCCGGCTTCTCTTGGCTTGCGCCCCGCCCGTGTCGCGAAGCATGACTTGCCCGAATAAGGGCACTGCATGTAGCACCTCGCCTCGCGTGCTGGGTGTGGCCGACAGACCCGTCAGCCCGAAACCCACACTCCAGTTGAGCGCAGGACACTCACCCGTCAATGGCGGCAATCGAGCGATCCACCGCTCGATCTGCTCCCAGCGCCCAATGGACAGCAAGTCGTTGAGGACGAAGAAGCGTCCATCTTCGTCGAGCGCTTCAGGTTGCATATCTATCGCTTTTACCCAATCAAGTGCCGCCTCCGCGGATACCTTACGCTTCAGGAAATAGCGCACCGTCATAGCCAATACGCTTCGGTGTTCGTGCAACAACGCAATCCCGGCCTCCGGATCGGTTCTTGCTGCTTGCAGCGCCGCGACAACGTGCCCCAGTTCGTCCTTGTTCAAGCTTCTTGCTTCAAGGAAGGCAGCGTCCGCTTCTTCGGGTGCTCTATCCAAGAGCACCCGGGCGCACCAGTTCAAAGCCAATGCGCGCACGGGCGGGGTTCCGCCCTGCAAGTTACCGCCGCGACGCGTATCTTGGAATAGCGCCAGACCATCCCTAACCAGCTCTTCCTCGGAGATGAAGAAGCGGCCCTTGCGAAGCCTTGTCGTGCGCTCGATGATCTTGCCGTCGAAGTATGATGGCTCGATGCTTTGTGCGATTTCAGCCGCGAATTTAAGTTTTTGGTGCTCGTCGTGCAGCAAAAAGCGCCCCACCGCATTCTGAATTAGCTGCGTCAGGTCTTTGTGCGTCAGCACGCGAGCCGACACCTCCTTGCTCGCCGAAACGCTCGTAATGCGGTCCACAAGCTGTGGAAATGCCTTTCTCGCCTCGATCGCACCAGCGCCAGTCTCCGCGTGCACACGCGCGGCGAAGGCTTCTTCCGCTTGGTAGCGCAAGTCCTCGATATCGGCAGCACTGTGCAGCCAACTGATCGCGGCAATCAGCTTGGCAAACACTGTCGCTGTGTCGTGCTTTGCGAGAAAGCCGGCGAGTGCGCCGCCCTCGTCCGCCAGATCCTTCAAAACGCCGATAAGTTCGGTCGGATCTTCGCCGCGCTGGACCGCGTTCCAGGCGTCGATCCCGCTCCGGCCTCCTGAGATCAGTCGGGGGTTCTCTGTCCCCACGGTCGCCGTGGTCAGGTAGACGAACTGAAGCTGCAGAGCAGGATGATTTTCGATGTGGCGCACCACATTTCCAAGAAACGGCAGAACGCCCCGGAGCGTTAACGCTTGTTGGACGCGACGCACCTGCACGACAACTGCCCCGGCCCCGTCCTGCGTGGCATAGTCTTCGGCCGTCTCGATATACAGCATTCCGTCGGGTTCAAGATGCAGCCACGCTAAAGCAGACGCATAGTTCTGATACTGAAAACCGCCCTGCGTCGCCGCAGCATCGGTGCCGGCAATTCCCATCAATGGCTCGCGGGCACTCATGCTGCTTGGGGAACCGGCAATTGACCCACGGTGCAACGCGAACCTACCTGTAATTGAGCCGGTTCGAGCGCGTTTACCCTTGACCATAGCGAGTCGTCGCCCGGGAACTCGGTCTTGTTATCCGCGTGGATCGGCTGCTTGTCGCTGTAATCGGTCCGGCTTACGCTGTTTGAGATGGGGATCCTATTGCACATACGTATCACCTTTAGCCATTCTTTCAAGATCAGTAGACTTGCCATCATGCGTGCAATGATGAGCCAAGTGCTTCCGCAAACTGCCCCCGCTGATACTTCACCAACGCCACAGGTGGCTTGAACTTGGCCAGCATCCTGACTCGCTTGGGGAGCGTGGCGGTTTGGGCGATGTGGATGTAGTGCTTTTCCAGGGTCGGCACCTGTCCCTGGATTGCATACCCCGTCAGCAGGGCGATATCCGGCGAGGACACGCCCTGCTCAGCCAAGGCTGAGATCGTGTAGCGGAAGGCGTGGAAGCCTGTGCCTTTCTCGATCCCGAAGGTCTTAGCGTAGGCGCCAAACTGCTTGGACAACTGCACCCCGTATCCCTTCCCATTCGGTGTGCCGTCTTCCTTCGTGCCCATCGGCAGATGCGGAAACAATCGCGGATGCCCCGTCACTTTCATGTCTTGGACGAAGTCCAAAAAGCCTGCAACCAACAGTGGCTTTGCCAACGGCAGGAAGCGAATACTGGACTTGTTCTTGATCTTCTGGCCGCGTGTTTTCTTCCACAAGAACACGCCCCACACGCCTGCAATCTCTTGCACGTCGTCGAGGTTGATCTGTGCCACTTCATTGACCCGCGCTCCCGAGAACAATAAGAGCATCGCCCCCCACCAGCGGTGCGGCAATTCCCTGGCCCACGCAGAAAACCGCTGCGGCTCAAACATCGCGGCTAGCTCAGCGGGCGTGAATGGCCTACCGGTTTCAACATCGGTGGACATATCGATAGTTGCTTTCAGGCCGATGAGCGGGTTCTTGTTCGACTGATCCATGCCCATCAGATCGTTGAGGAACGCCCCGAGATTTTGCGTGTGCTTGTCCCGGGTATTGGCCGGGGGTTCAGGGATATTGTTGGCCTTGCCCCAGTCTAGAATTTCCAGCTCCGACATGCCACGGAACTGCGGCTTGACCCCGGCGTGGGGTGGCCACCACCTCACTTCATCCAGAAATTTGCGGATGTGATCAACTTTGATCTCCCTGACGTGGATATCGGTCGTGATCGCTAGGAACAGACGCGGAGAATGGCGGCTCTCGGAGATGGTTTCCGCCGCAAGCTGCCTGCGGACCATACCGCCCAGATGATCCTTAATCGCCACTGAGAGCAACGGTGACGGCTCGGATGCGACGGGAACACTAGATGGCGCTGCCATCGCCTGAGGCTGGGCTTCAATCCACGAGCGCGCGAAGCGGATTAGGTCTTCGGTGTCCTGGGTGCCGTTGACCTGGATTTCCCCAAGATCGACATTGCCAATGCGCAAGCCGCTGGCTATCCACGGCCGGATCTGGCCCAGCCCATCCTCATCACCAGAGCGCCGTTCGACACGTTGTTGAGAGTCTTCCAGGAGCTTTTTGACATCGACCATCCGTGTGCCCTGCCTGATCGCTTGGAACGCTCGGGAGAGTGCCACAGCGAAGACGGCGGCGACCAGCCGAGCGTCATCGCCGCGATAGCTTTTCAAGGATCGGATGAGGAAACGCGCACCGATCTGCACACGCAAATCCGAAGGCACTCGGAAGCAGACATACAGGCCTGAGGGACGCACCAGGAAGAGCGGTTTTGGAATGAAACGATACCTAAGGGGGTCAGTTTAGGTGTCGCGACGCTCTTCTTAAAAGCCTTTAGAAACAGCGATTTACGCTGAAAAAGGCTTGATCTGGAGCGGGTGAAGGGAATCGAACCCTCGTCAGTAGCTTGGGAAGCTCCGTATCAATCCTTATAAATCAACACCTTAACCTAGAATCCCGCTCCGCAAACACTGCGAAATCCGGCTCTGATTTCCCGGGCATTTCTGCATATGCGTGGTGATTGCGGAGCGAAACTTGGCCACCGACCAGCACCGCCCTCATCCGCGATCGACAACTCTCTCACTACCAAGCGGCTTGGATCGCCTGCTTCTCTTTCTCACTTAGGACGCGGCTGTCGGCCACGATAGTCTTGAGCACACCGCGCGGACCCGGAGCAATCTGCCCGAGGTACACGTTTTGGTTGGCCTGGTACTTTGCGGCCAGCTCATCGATCGTGTCGCCCCCAAGGATGGTGCTGCAGTCGAGGACCGAATCGTGTTTCAGAAAACCCGAGTGATCAGCTGCTGACAACAGGACTTGATGGCTCATTAGCTCTGCGTTGTCACGCTGAAATTTCGCCGGCGCCGAATTGATCAAGAAGTAACGGAGCCGTGGCTCTGTGTAGGCCACAACAAAGAATTTGTACTTCGCCTCACAACACTGGCCACACCAGAGGTGATACACCTCGCCCGGATGGGCAAAAAAAACAGTCCCTGTCATTGGCTCTCAGCTCAGTCGCGGTAGGCGGGTGCGGCACCTGGATGGGGATCGCGCACAAAGTCGGCTAACGTCTCATCACCAGCGCTTCTTGCGATATCGACGATGTCCATGCCTATCGAGCCAACGCCGCAATTGCGGGCTTCGTCCCATGCGGACTTCCATGCGTCGTCGTGGGAAGCATCAAACAACGCCTTCCAGCCGCCTGCACGGTGCATGGCTGCAGCTTGATCCAGCGCATCGAGGTCGGAACGACTCAATTCACCTAGATCGGGAGCCGAAAGCAGAACGAAAGCGTTGCCCTTCATCGCCAAGTAGTCCTTGGCGTCAGGCATGGGGCCGAAGCTCTCGCGGGCGCCCCGTACAAACTTGCAAAGGTTATAGGCGCGCTCCGGCAACGGCCCTTTTTCCATGGCCGTGTAGTCGTCACCCGTTATCGTTCGCCCGAAGCTGCCCAGATGTGCCTTGTCGGCCAAGTAAAGCATCTTCATGACGGAGTACAGATCAGCCTCCGTCTGCTGAACCAGATAGCCGATCGACGCTACTGTCTTCTCAGGCTTGAACTGGTAGCTCATCGAATTCTCCATGAGAATGAGCGGTATACAACCCCATATTATAGCGGGCGAATTCTTCCTGTCCACTTTTATCCACAAGCTATCCAGAGCCCCTGTGGATAAGTCGTGACCGGGACGAAAGCGGACCCGGATAAGGCCCACATGCGCCTGCCGCCTGATCAGGCTGCGGCCAGATCGTCCCAACAAGGGTCCAGGCGGTTGGCAATGCCGTCGAACCGCGCTGCCTCGGCGCGTAGCCGGTCGGCGCCGCGCCGGCGAGTCGTCCTCTCCCGCCAGTCGCCGCTGTGATTGCTGTCCAGATCGTCGGCCTGCTGCCATAGCGAAGCCGCCCTCGCGCGCGCCCAGCGCGCCTTGCCGATGCTCTTCTGATCCATGCAGCTACTGTCGCCGCAGGCGGTCGCACGCGCCGATACGGAGGCAACGCCGGCTGACTGCCACCGCTACAGTATCGGGTTGGGGATGGCGTTCAGCCGTCTCTGTTGTTGCATCTCGGTGCGGGAGAGCTTGCGGGCCGGCTCATCCTTCGCCAGCAGCTGCGCCACGGCATCCTTCAGCGGCACACCTTCCAGTACTCGTGCCGCGCACCACCGCTCGGCAAAGCGTTTGCCCTGGGCGATGGTGGCCGCTCCGACCTCCTTGTCCTGCCACAGCTTCCTGCAGGACAAGACGACCCGGACGCCCTTGGCACTCGGCTGCACACAGGCGATTTGACGGTTCCCCCACCACAGCCCCCAGTGCTCGCCATGCTGCACCCAGCCCGTGGGGCGAGGTGCGGTCACAAAGCCGGTGGAGTTGCAGGGCGGGAGCATGGGCGCAGGATACGGACCGGGGTCTCAGATTCCGCGACGGCACGTCAGGGCCATGCAAAGGCGTTGGCCAAGCCAGTCAGACGGCGCCAAGATCCCGCACGATCGCCTCACCCCGCTGCAGGAAGGCTGCGATGATCCGCCCGCCGGCTACGTGCCGCCCCTCTTCAGCGTTCACATACTCGGCTTGCCGGCGCCCAGCGGCGACGATCGCGTCGGGATGGAAGCTATCGGGGAGATCCCGAAGCGGCTGACCTGGCGCAGCAATTCCGCCAACCAGCTCCGCTACACGGGTTGGCTGCTCAACAACTGACTTCGCGTAGGCGCTGCCGACGATCCGGCCTTGGGCCTTGGACCAACCAACTATCACGATTTCAGCCTGCAGCTGATCGAGATCCAACTTGGCGTCCCGGGCTGCCTGGACGTAGTTGGGCCACAGCTGATCCATGACAGGCCCGACCTCCCGCATGATCTGTTCAATGCTGAAAGCTTTCCGGAAGCTGGCCTCAAGACACAGTTGATAGATGCGGAGGAAGAACTGCCCGGATCCCCGCCCAGCAACGACGATGTTGTGCTGGGGGATCAGCAGCAGCTTGGCACCCTCTGAGACCTCCCCGCTGACCGCGTCTTGAGCAAGGGTATCGACGGCCACGAATGCTCGCTCCGGCGTCATCAGGACATTGAGGATGCTCATGGGTGGCCGTAAGGACTAGGTCTCGCAACTATGGCCTGCGGCCGGCAGAACTGTCCAACTGGGCTGCCGAGATCAGGCCGTGTGGAGGCGGTCGGAGGCTCGTTCGGCATGGACACGGGCCAAGCACATGCCCGGCACCGACCAGCGGCCTTCATCATCGCGTTCCACGTCCCAATGCGGGCCGGCCAACGTCTCATCCAGCCGATGAGGCCTTCGCGCCGTGCAATAGATGGCGTCGGCAACCGCTTCCATTTCGGAGCCGAACCACCGGTAGCCATTGACGCAGATCGCCACGGGGTGATCGGAGGGATGGGGATAGCTGGGCACCAACTCCTGCAACTGCCGCGCGGCCTCTCGGACGGTAATCTGGCGAAAATCCGGGGCGGCCGCCCAATGGTCGAGAATTCTCTCGGCGCCGGGGGTCATGGCGATGTCCTTCACTGGCCGGGCATTGGATAATCACGCGGGACCGGTCAAAGTGATGCGAAAGAAGCGTCCCTGACTGGGGCACGGGATCACACAATGTGCGGCCGATTCGTCCAGACCCCGATCCGAAACGCTGACACCCTGGGCTTCCCCCAGCTGGTCGGCGACCTGATGTCGATCCCCGAAAGCTACAACCTGGCGCCGGCGCAGCGCGCCTCGGTGATCCTCGATCGCGGCACCGGCCTGCAGGTCACCCGCCTTTCGTGGGGCCTGCTCCCCTTCTGGGCCAAGGCCAAGAAGCTGCAGGGCTCCACGATCAATGCCCGCATCGAGACGGTGGCCACCAAGCCTGCCTTCCGGTCCGCGTTCAAGAAGCGGCGCTGCCTGATCCCCATGGCCGGCTACTATGAGTGGTCGGTCAACGCCGAGGACGGCAAGAAGGATCCATGGTTCATCCACGCGACCGGGCCGCTGCTGGCCGCCGGCCTCTGGGAAGACACCAGTCCCCTGCTCGACCCAGACAATCTGGGCACCTTCACCGTGATCACCGGTGACAGCAGTGGCGTGTCTGCCGATATCCACGACCGGATGCCGGTTTGGCTGACGGCTGGCCAGGCCGATGAGTGGCTGGCGGCCGAGCCCGACGAAGCGATGGCAATGCTGCTGGCCAGCGAGCCGCCGGCAATGGAGGCCTATCGCGTCAGTCGCGCGGTGAACACGCCGCGGAACAACCAGCCCGCCCTGCTCGACCAAGTGGCGTGATCAGGCAGCGCTCTCGTCCTGATCTTCCTCCGCGGTGAACTTGTAGCTGCGTCCGGTAACCAACCCTGCAGCTGCCGCTGGTGCCACCGTCAGGGTGAGCTGGGGCACCCCGGCCTCGATCGGGACGAAGTTCAGCGTCACAACACCAGGCTGATCGGCCATTTCCATCTTCATCTGCAGCTTTGCGCGAAATTGCATATATCTCTCCAGGTTGTGCGGTGGCATGGATACGCTGGCCACCGCTTCAGCGGTCAATCTTCAACCGACACGATCGATAGGCTCTGCGACGTGGTTGAAGCGTCCCAGTTGCCAGAATCGTGGCTGTAGCTCTGACTTGAAAACGCGACGATCTCGGCGCGATAGGTTCTCTGTGCTGTGCCGTCGGCGCTGTCGTTCAGCGTGAGTGACCCGGCCCATCGGGAGATCAGCACGTCGGGCGAATCCGGCTCGTTGCGGATGTCCAGATTGCCCCCGGCTTGGACCTGGCCCCAAAGCACCTCGCCTGCCGCCCCGATGCGACGATAGACATTGACCGTGGCCGAGTTCGTACCGCCGCCCGGCTGAAATCCTCCGGGGCCGAGTGCGTTTTTCGTGGCTCGTACCGTTCGGCTGTAGCTGATCACCACCTGCTTGTTCCGCCCATTGGTATCGAAAGGGCCGACAGTGACGAAGTTTCCGATGGTGACAATGCTGGTCGACTGCGCGGCGTTGCGCCTGATGCCCGCGGCCAGCGCACCACCCCAGTAGGCATTGCCATTGACGTCCATCCAGACCGTGGCGTTGGCCTTGCTGGCCGCCGCCGCACCGACGTTGGGGCCGAAGTAGTCGATCAACCCTTCACCGCCGACACCGAAGCCGTTGCCGATGATCCGCTGGGAGTTGCCACGCCACACCCGCAGATAACCCTTCTGGATCTCCAGCCCGTCCGCAGCACCCGGGCTGAGAATGTTCAGCACGTTGGCCAGCATGTTGATCTCGCTGGTCGTGCCATTGTTCTTGTTCTGGATGCCCGCGATATTGCCGTTTACGTCGGTGTACAACCCCACGCTGGCGAAGGATTCCTGACCACCCGCAGACCAAGGCGACGGTGCGTCCTGACCGGGCTGCACCTCTTCCAGCATCGGGCGAACAAAGCGGCCAAAGTCGGTGCCATTCCCTGCTGCGGGCGCCAAGGCCAAGCGAAAGCCGACAGCCCTGCACCCAGCTGGCGGCTTGAACTTCACGAAGATGCGGTCATACGCAGCCAGCGTATTGCCGCCTCCGGCTGTCGATGGCGGCGAGATAACCTCCATGCCTGCGCCAGTCACCCACAGGAACGGCACACCCCAATAGCCGCTGGCGTACACGGACGCGATGTAGGTTTTCCCAGGAGTTACGGGAATGGACGCCGTGCTGCGCCAGATGACATGGCCGTTTCCATTTGCCGTGCCGCTCTTCGTCAGAATCAGGGCGCGCATACCGGTCGGAACACCGGCGTCTACGTCCGTCTGGACATAGCCGGATACGTTCTGTGAGTTCGAGGTGTTGGCCTCAAATACCCAACCCGGCGTGGTTACAGCCGGCACTGCATCCGCGAATGTCGTGGCGGCGAGCATGTTGCCTGCTCCGCTGAGGTTGGCGTTTACCTTCGCCTCAAGCTGGAGATACGCAGAGGCGTCAGCCTTGCCCGCTACCGCAGCCTGCACTTGGTTCAACTGCGTCGACTGGGCAGTGATCTGGCCACCCTGCTGGGCGACGGTCGCGTTGGTGGCTTGTAGCCCGCTGGCTGCTGCGTCGGCGGTCGCCTTTGCCCCATAGGCGTCGGTCACGTCCTGCCACATCACGTTGTCGATCAGCAGTGCGACATTCTGCGGCGTCTGCCCGTTGCGGCCTTGGATGGTCGCCCAGAGCTGGGCTTTCACCGTGGGGTTGCTGATCGTGACGTAGCCCGAGATCTTCGTCCAATTTGCCAAGGCATCCATTCGCTGCGAACCAGTTGTCGGCGCGGAATACCATGCGCGCACACCTGCCGAGTTGATGCCAGTCACACCGATCGAGTACGTCGATCCACCCGGCGCGACAGCGTCCGGATCGTTCTTGAGCCACGCCTCCACGAGGTACACGCGCCCTTCGTTGGTCAGGATCTCAGGACCGAAGTAGCTGTCCGTGTTGGTATTGCTGGGCGCCCCGGTGCGAAGCAGGCGCGCAGCGCGAGCACCGACGTACGCACGGGCGCCAGCGGCACCGGCGATTGCCCGCAGCGTGCCCGTGCCGGCCTGATAAATCAGCGCGTCGGCGGCGTAGGCCTCAAAGCCCCCGTCGATCAGGATATTCGGGCCTGCCTGCTGAGTGGCCGCGAGCTGTGCGTTCACCGAGGTGATCGCTTGGCCCTGAGCGGTCGTGGTGCCCTCCAGCGCAGTGACCTTCCCGGTCAGCGTGCTTGTGGCGGCCGCATTTGCTGCGTTTGCGCTGGCGATCTCATCGAGTGACGGGGCGTAGCCGGTTGCAACAGCTCCGACCTGGACCTGCACGTTGTCCCATTCCACCCACTGGTCGGGAGCATTGGCACCGTACACACGGATGTAGAGATTGCACGTCGCTGCGGCGCCAGGCGCGGTAGCGGTCCATTGATGGCGCGCCCATTCCGGCGCGGTCACACGGTCGGCTGCTGCTGGTGTACCGCTGTAGGTGATGATGGCTCCGGCCGCATCACGCCACTGGAACTGCATAAACACCCGTGCGCCATAGTTCCCGCGCACGTAGGCCGATATGGTGTGCTGCTTCCCTGGCTCCACCTTCATCGTTTTGATGCTGCTAGTACTGACGTACTCGTAGGAGCTACTGGGGAGCAGATTGGAAATTTCCCAGCGCGCGGCCTTACTGCTTCCTGGCAGGGCAGAGTCGACAAACGTCCGCGCGATGGTTGCCGCCCCAGGGCTGATGCTGTTCGCATTCCAGCCGGCACTATTCTGCTCAAAGCCGCTATTGCCCAGCAGGTTGTCACCACCGATGTTCTGCAGGCTCGCAGTGACGTTGGTCAGCGCGGTGCCTTGGCTGGTGACGGTGTTGCCAAGCTGAGTGACCTTGCTGTCCAGCGAGGTCAGGGCCGCGTTGCTGGCCTTGCCGGCTACGTCCGCCTGCACCTGCGTCAGCGCACTTCCCTGGGTGACAAGCGTCCCTTCCACGACGCCCACCCGCGTGGTGATTGAAGACAGTCCAGAGGCATTGGAGGCGATCTGCTCTTCGTCGGTGACATCGACGAATTCGAAGTCATCCACCAGTACGTAGCCGGCGCTGTTATAGATGCCCGCCGAGATCCGGAATCGCAGAATGTCAGCGCCGATCGTGAAGGTCTGCTCAACCAGGCGCCAATCGGTCCATGCGGCGATGTACCACTGGGACCACAACAGCAGTTCCACGCCGTCGGTCCGAACCGCACCCACGCGGATCTTCGAGCTGGCGGTGTCGCCGACGTAGTCGCCACTCACCTTTACCCATGCGCGAAGCCTGTACCGGCGCCCCGCTTTGACCTCGATTCCTTCATTGAGGTTCGCCTGCGCGGAGCTGGCGACGCCAGGCGGGGCAACAATCGCGCCACGGAGGCACTTGCCGCCATTGCGCCCTTCATTGCTGATGGACCAGCTGCTGGGCGCACCGGTCACTGCCCAGCCGGCGAGGTCGTTCACCAGATCGCCGTTGATGATCAGGTTCACGCCTCGGCCCATCGCCGCACGCAGATCCGACGACACCTTCGTCGTGGCCTGGGCATTGGCCTGGTCCGCCGCGACCATCGCGTCCTGTAGCGTCGTCACCGATGCGCTGGTGGCCAGGCCGCCACTGCCGGCGGGCATGCGAGCTTCCATCGTGGTGATGCGCTGCACCTGCGCCGTATCGGCAGCCACGCGCGCAGTGCGCTCATCGCCGACGAAACCCTGCGCCTGGCTGAGATCGCTACCGGCATAATCGCCGCGCATCTGCACGGCCAGCGTGTTGCGCTGGCTGGCCTCGGCCGCGATCGCGGTCACCCGCGCTTGGGTCTCTTCCTGCACCAGCGCCACGCTGGCGCCCGGCATGGGCCGGCCGATCGCCAGCCAGTCGATCAGGTAGTAGTCGGACACCCCCTGCGCGGCCCCAAGCTGCAGCCTGATGGCGGCTATCGTCGCGGGGCGCCATGCGATATCGGCGACGTCAATGGTGGCCACGCCTGCGCTGTCCCACGCCGGCTCGCCCACCTCAACCCGCTTGGTGGTGTTCCAAGCGGCGTCCGTGGTGGTGATCCACTGCAACGCGCCCGACCAAGTCGGGTTGCCCACCTTCTTGATCCGCATCTTCACGAAGCGGTAGGCGTTGCCGTCGATCGCCAGCGCGGCGGGCGACTGCACGTAGGGGTTTGCCGCGGCATTGGCCGGGCGCAGCCAGCCGTCCACCAGCGCGGGCGCACCGTTGCCTGACCAGCTCTCCGTGGTCAGGTTGAAGTCCCAGATGCGCTTGCTGTCGAACTGCGTGCCGCTGCCGGCGGCGACCTCTGACAGCGCGCGGGACAGGGAGTCAAAGCCATTCTGCTGCGTCTCGCTGACCGCGGTGATTGCAGCCTCGCGTTCCAGTTTCTCGTTCAGCAGATCGGTGGCGCGGGTCTGCCCCTCGGCCGCGATCGCGTCCATCGCCAGCCCAATCTGGGTGACGCGGGTCTGCGTCTCCAGCACCAGGCTGGCGTTGACCAGACCGATATCCCGCGCACGCGCAGCCGCCTCGTTGGCATCTGCCAGCGCGCGGTCCACGATCTCTTTGTCCAACTTTTGCTGTGCGGAGATGAGCTCCGCGGTGGTCGGCGCCGGCGTGGCTTCCACCACCGTGCCCTGCCCCGGCTTGCCGCGCACCGAAGCGGTGATGCGGAAGTACCACTTCTGCCCGCTGCCATCGCTGTAGAGGTAGCGGGTTTCGGTGGTCCGGTGGATCTCCGTCCACGGTCCATCATGGGCGGGGCCGCGCTCGATGATGTAGACCACCCCGGCCTGGTCAACGGCGTCCCATTCGATCAGGACGCCGTCGGCGACCGGCTCTGGCGTCACCCCATCCACCGGGGGCGTCTCCGGTGACACGTACACCGTCGGGAACCAGGACGAGTTCTGCGCCGTGACCGGAGTGACAGACGGCAGCGCGCCCGCCCCGATATCGATCAGGGTGAGTTTCCGTTCTTGCATGGGGTTACCTGTTGAGGGTTTCGCGGATGGCGGAGTTGTTGCTGGTGCGCACGCCGGACGTGGTCACGCGCAGCAGCTCGCGGAGCACTTGGTTCTGTTCTGCCAGCAGGGTGTTGCCCTGCTGCACGGCCGAGGTCGTCTCGGCCTGGCCCTTCCCATCGACAACCAGGTCGAACACCGCCCGGCTGAAGTTGTCCGGCAGCGCCTCGATCACGTCAGCCAGCTTGCCCACGCTGGTGCCGTCCTCGAGGTCGAGGTTGCCCACCTTCATGCTGTCGATCAGGCCGGTGACCTGCCCGTAGAGGCTGTTGTAGTCCTGGCCACTGGCGTAGAGGTTCCGACCGAAGCCCAGGGCCGCCTGTGCGGCCGCCTGCGCCGCGCTGCTGTCGCCGCCGGACACGGCGCGCTCCAGCTCCCGCATCGTCTCCTGCAGCTTCTCCTGATCGGTCAGCGGAGACAGGTCGCTGATCGAAAGCCCGTACTTCATGGTCTTCTTGTCGGCGTCGATCTGGGCCTGCAGCTTGCCCATGTTGGTCGCGCGAAGCGCTTCGATCTTGGCCAGGTCTTCCGCCCGGGCGCCGGACAAGCCGAGCGCCTTTGCGTAGTCGTTGGCCGCCTTCACCTGTTGGCGGTACGTGCGCTCGATCGTGAGCGCCTGGGACTGGTACTGCGTCAGGTTGCCAGTGAGCAGCTGCGTGGACACGTCGGCCATCAACGTGGCGTAGTTGCCCAGCAGCCCGGTGACCTTCTCGATCTGGGTGGCCAGATCCGTGCCGGCGACGCCGGCCAGGTCTTGGAAGTAGTCCACCGCCTTGTTGACCTTCTCGATCTCCATGCTGTTCAGTGCCCGGCCCAGCTCGTCGGCATTGCCGACGGCCAGCGCGATCGATGCGCTCAGCGCGGAGAAAACGTCGGCGGACTCGTAGTACCCGTCCAGCTGGTTGCCGAAGCCTGATGCCCGCACCGCCTCGGTGAACAGGCGGTCGGTCATGTCGCCCAAGTAGGCTTCCAACTGGGCCTTGGCCTCGGCCGAGTCGGCGGACAGCGACAGCTTGCCAAGGTTCACGCGCACACCGGCCAGCTGTTGGGTCAGATCCACACCCAGCTGCTTGGCCAGATCGGTGGTTGCGCCGCGCACTTGGCGTGCAGCCATATCGAAGGTGCGGTCAATGTTGGGATCGAGGCCGGTGTACTGCGTCCACTTCTTGTCGCTGCGGAACAGACCGCCCTTCGCCTTGACGTCCGCGTAGCTCTGGCCAGCGAAGCCGTCAAAGCCGTAGCTGCCGGTGATGCCCTGCCCGGTGATCTTGGGCGCGCTGCGGCCGAACAGCTTTGCGTGGATGCTGGACCCCGACAAGATCGAGGCGGTCTTGTCGTTGAGGCCCAGCCCACGGAAGCTCTTGTCCGCAAGGCCTACAGCGCCGGCCGTCGCGATCTTGCCCGCCCAGCTTTCGCCATTGGCGATGTCCCAGCCCTGATCGAATAGCTCGGCGTTCTTCATCATGCCGGCGATGATCCAGCCGATGATCGGCACCGCCGCCGCCGCGGAGGAGCCGGCAGCACCGGCGCCAGCTGCTGCGGAGCCACCCGCGGCGCCGCCACCAGTGAGCGCTGCTACGTTGTTGCCGAATCCCATGAGGCTGCCCGCGCTGGCGCCACTCGACGCGGCGGATCCGGCGCTGAAAAGGCCCTGCCCCTTGGACAACAGCCCGGCGATCGTCCCAACGTTCTGGCCACCGGCGGCGGATCCGTTGCCGCCGAACATGCCCATGATGCTCTGCATGCTGAAGCCGCCGCCCTGGCTGCCCCAGTTGCTGAAGCCTTCCATGATGCGGGTCTGGATCGGAATGACGAGCTTCTGCTGCAGCAGCTGGCGCGCGAGGTCGCGCAGTCCCTGCTTTGCAACGTCCTTCAGGTCATCCCACAGGCCGTTGAAGTCGCGCAGTCCGCCGGCAACGAAGTCCGCCATCGCATCGGCTGCATCGCCGACACCGTAGATCACCACATTGGCCCATGCTTCGACGTTGGCCGCCGCCTCTTCCACGCGCAGCGACAGCGCCGCGGACGCGTCAGCCGCAGCTAGCATCGAACGCTCGTACTCTTCGTAGCTCGCCGCGCCCTTGGACAGCGCCAGCGCTTCCTTGCCACCGGCTGCCTCCACCGCCTTCTGCAGCTCTTGGCGCATGTCGCGCTCGTTGAGCAGCTGCCGGCGATACAGCTCGCGTGCGCGGCCGATCTTGCCCAGCATCGCCAGCTCGCCGTCCATGGTCGCAAGCAAGGCCTCCGGACTCGCAATGGCCCGATCCACCTCCGCCGCCACTTTGGCGTATTCCATTGCGCTCTGGGCCATCAGCACGTTGGCATCAGCCTGGGCGATGTTGCCCTTGGCCAGCGCGGCGTTGTACTCGGCCATGTTCTGCAGGTGCTTGGCCATCGCCTCGTCGAGAGGGCCATTCATCGCCGCTGCGGCCAGCTCCGCCTGCTGGCGGTAGCGCTCAAGCGCGTCCGTCGCGGCCTTCTGCTCCTTGATCACCGCCTTGTCACCCGCCTTCGCAGACTGCACGGCTTTCTGGGCCACCTCGGTCTGACGAATCAGGCTCAGCCCCAGCGCGATCTGCTTGTTGTACTCAGCGCGTTGCTCCGCGCTGAGCTTGTCGGCGCCGCCGGCTGCGTTGATCTTCTGCCCGACGTCAACCATGAAGGCTGCCTCGGCGCCCTGCTTCAGGCGCACGAGGTTCACGAGTTGGCCGTCGATGCTGGACTGTAGGGACTTCAGGTGCTGGTCGATCCCGTCGGAAGCGGCCTTGGATGCTACAGCCTGGCGATTCAACGCAGCGGTGGTTGCGTCCGTCTGCTTCTCGGCTTCACCGCTGACGCCAGTGAGAGACTCCATCAACCCGCGCTGTCTCTCAAGCTCCCGGCTACTGGTTGCAGCAGCTGCGGTCTGCTGAGTAAGCGCCTTGGAAATCGCAGCGGCCGCTGGCGAGCCATCCGCCATCACCTTCCAAGCGGCCTCAAGTCCTTCGGAGAACTCGTCCGCAGTGATCTTTCCAGCACGCAGAGAGACCTTCAGCTGGTCCGTCTCTTTGATGAATGCGTCAGCCTTCGAAACGTCAGCAAAGGTAGCTGCAGCCGAGGTCATCCGACCAATTGAAGCCGCAACCTCCTCATACGACTCGCTGATACGGGCATCGAGCTTCAACAGCTCACCCGCCTGCTCCTGCTTGTTCAGTTCACGGTACTTTGCAATCGTGTCGTCGAGCGTGCCGTTGAAATCGAGAAGCGCGCTGTCCGCATCCTTGGTGCTGTCGCGAATCACCCACCATCCCGCTGCTGCCGTGGCAAGGGCGGCGGCGATCCCCACCGGGCCTCCCAGAGCCGCGTAGGCAGATGCCAAGCCTTGTGCGGCAACGCGCGCGGCGGTTTGCGCTGCTGTGAGGCGCACTGTCGCCGGAACCATTCCCATCATTCCGACCGAAGCCCGATTGGCCACGACTGCATTGGTCGCCCAGAGCGCGTTAAGGGCTGCTATTCCCTTCGTCAGCTTCCCACCGGCGTAGAACACGCCCAAACCGACGCCGAGCGGCACCGCGGCCGCTGCCACGACGTTTAGGTTCTGTGCAAACGAGTTGACCGCTGCCGTGGCCGCGGCGATGCCTCCGCTCTGCGCCTGGCTGCCGAGCAGATCATTGAATGACTCTTTCAAGCCGTTGAGGGCGCCGCCCAGCGTCTCACGCGCGGCCTTGCCGGCGCCCGCGTAGGACTCTTCCATTACCCCCATCACGATGGCCTGAGCCTCACCGAGGCGACCGGCGGCCTCCAGCGACGCCAGCATGTCCTTCTGCTGGGCAGTGAACTTGAAGCCTTGCTTCGTCAGCGCCGAAACACCCTCTGCGGGGTACTCCAGTGCCTTGCCAATAGTCTCGGCAGATTGAGTGATGTTTTCACCCAATCGTACGGACTGATCAATCGCCAACTGCAGCGCGCGCGGGAAGTTCTCCCCCACGATGCCGGTGTAGGAGAGCAACCGAGTCTGCGCATTGACAATCTCGCCCGACGAATGGACCGTCGCCTTGGCCATCTTGTCAGCCATGTCGATCAGCTGTTTGCTGTTGAATCCAGCAGCCTGCCCCGTTGACTTCAGGGCCGCATTCAACTGCGCCAGCTCGTTCTGGGCGTTCACGGTTTCGGTGATGAACTTACCCAGAAGCGCGCCGCCACCGATCGCACCGAATCCCTTTGCCAGCGTGGCCATGCTTACTTCGATGCTGGTGACGGACACCTTGGCGTCGCGTGCAGCCTGAGCGAAGCTATCAGACATCTCTCGCTGCATCTGCCGCATGGCTCGTGCAGAGCGATCCGACGCGCGCGCAGCTTTTCCCAAGTCACGTTCGAAACTGCCGGTTTCGGCGAGCAGGTCAACGGTAAGGGTGTAGAGGGCCATGGTCCGTCCATAAAAAAAGGCCCGCACATGGCGGGCCTTGTTTGAATAATCCCCCAGACACAGGCCCGGGCAGCTATCAGATTTTGGGATGTAGCGTCAGTCCGAGAAACACGTGCTCTCGTCCTGACCGGCAAATCTCCCGCACTTCAGCATCAGCTTCTGCAGTCCGGTCGAAATGTTCTGCCGATACGACGCCAGCTGAGTAGCCACCGCATCGTCACTCATTGGCAGTGCAGACGGAGTCCGATCTTTGGACGACCAAACACCCACAAAGCAGAAGCGCTTCTCCTTACACACATCCGCTACCGCACGACCGATGACGTCAGCATTCCCAGCAAAGCGCTCATCGATCTCCACGAAGTGAAAGTCCCCCTGCTTCGCCACTACACGCCAAACCTTTGGCTCCGATCCCCCGCAAGCGACCAGCGCTGAGAGCAGAGCCAGCACTACCAACTTCCTCATTTGCAACCTCCTTTGTTGAAATGGGAGTTTGGCATCACCGTCGAACGCGGCCAAATTAGGGGGGAATTTCTTCAAACTCCATGTATCCGCTGAAGTACTGTCGGCTGATGTTCTCGGCAGAGGGCAGCTGGGTGGCGTGGCCATACATGGCAGCGCGCGCAGCCAGAACCGGATCGAACGCCTTGGTCTGAATGTCGCGGTATTGCGGCACCACGCATGAGCGTTGGCGCCCAGCCATCGCCATCGCGACCGTCTCCCAGTCTGTACCGCTCAGGCCGCCCTTGCGGACCACCTCAGTCGCGCGGCCGGACAGCGTGGCGGTCAGGCGGCGGTACACGGCACCTGCCACCGTGTTCACCTGCCCGCCCTTGGTGCGCGTGTGGGTGCTGGCGTCAACCGGCGCCACGGCCCATCCATCCGTGATCCCGACGTCCACCGTACGGAAGATCGCGATCTCCCCGACCTCAACGTTGGCCATAGTGGTGTCGATCTCAACTGCCACGCTGCTCACCGCCGCGCTACCGGTTGGGAACAGCCATGCACATACGGTCCCGGTCGGCAGGCGTACGGTCTGGCCGGTGGCGCCAGCTGCGCGGATGGTGACGCCGGCCGGCACGTTGAGGCCGAGCACGGCCACGATGCCCGGCACCACAGCCTCGGCGAGGGTGATGTTGATAGACAGTGCGCCGGTGCGGGCGATGCGCGCCTGGCGCGCGGGCTTGCCGTCGAACAGCGCGGCGCCGCCATCTGCCGTCAGCCAGGTCCCACCCACCAGCGCCACCGATTGAGGGGCTGGCATTCCATATCCGATCAGCATCCGATCAACCCCACATCGTCAGGACCACGTCACCCGTGGCCGGGTTGCGCTCAACGCGCCGCACCAGCACGGCCTTGCCCTCGTCCAAGCCATAGCGTGGGTATGTCAGCCGGCCGATCTGCCCGGGCTGTGGGGCAAGGCTTTGATCGCCGCGCACCGTCACCTGGTAGAAGAACCGCTGCTCCCGGTACATGCCCATCACCCGATCGATCTCCGACTGCGCGTCAGCTGCGTGCCAGAAGAGCGAGATCACCGGGTCTGCCGCGTCCGCGCGTCGATAGTGCTGGTGCAGCACCCCGCCCCCGTAAACCTGCGCGCGGAACAGGCCGGTCAGCTCGTCGCGGCGCGCCTGCGGCACGTCCACCACATCGGTGACCAGATCCGAGGCGGCCAACGCTTGGGCGTTCGGGCGGTAGGCCATGCGGCGTGTCAGGTTCGGCGCGTCGTCTGGCACTGCCAGCAGATCCTCGGCCAGGTCGTTGGCCGTGAGCTCGAAAGCCGGAGCACCGCCGAACGTTTCGGGCGCCACCACGCGGGTGAAGCGCAGCACCCCGGTTGCGTCCTGGTAGCAGGCCGCCCCATAGCTGGGGAGGATGGCGTTCATGGCATCCCGCCCGGTGATCGCATTGCCGGCGTAGTAACCCACGCCCGCATAGCCCGTTGCGGCATCAACCGCGGCGCAGTCGCCACCGGACCATGAGGTCTTACCCAAGCGGCCCATGATGTCGGCGATCGCCTGCTGCAGGGTGGCAGGTCGCTGGCCGGGTCCAACGCTGGACAGGTCCGCCACCACCGGCGTGACCGGCGGTGACTTCATGAGCAGCTGCTGCCCGTCGGGCGACAGATCGAACGTGCCCGGCTCCATCAGATCGCCGCGGTCCATCACCGCATCGGCATAGACCAAGCCGTCGGCCACAAACATCGCGGTCGCATCAGAATTGGCGCCCATCGCCGGCACGCTGGCCACCGCCCCGATCACGACCGGCTGCGGCTTCCATGCCAGGGCGGCGATGTTTGGCATGAACACGCCGCGGTTGATCGTCTCGTCCAGATCGTCGTGGGCATCGCGGAAGTGAACCGTCTTGCTGCCGTCGTCGTTGATCTCGATGCGGTCCACGGTGAAGCGGAACACGGCCGAGGTGTCGGCGAGCATGCCGGCGGAGCTGCCCGCCCGGATCTGGACTGGCATCCCTGAGGCCCCCGACAGCGCCAGGTTGTCGAGCAGCCCGTCGGCGTCGAGCAACACGCACTCGGCGGCGCTGGTCTGGGTGACGGGGTCGCCGCCCCATGGCCAGAAGTTGATCTCGCTGATCAGGTTCACGCCTTCGGCGATCAGCCCCTCGTAACGGGCATTGGCCGGGAGGTCGCCCGGCGCGGTCAGCCAGTCCGCGTCCGCCAGGCGAGTGACAGGGCGGGAGGCCGTAGCGACCTTCCAGCCGGCAAGCGCGGCCGGCCCTCGCGCGTTCCATTGCCCAGCGTTGACTGCCATGCACAGGCCCCCGGCCTTGCTCGACGCGAGCGCGGCGGCAAAGTGCAAAGGACCGGTCAGGTTGATGTCCCGCTGATGCACCTGGGTGGCACCCAAGTAGAGCTGCAGGCGTGAAGGAGTGCCGAACACGACCCGCAGCCCAACGATAGCGCCGTGTTTGACGGTCGGCAGCCCGCTTGCGACGATCGCGCCATCCAGCAGCACCCGGCCGGTGCCCAGCTCCCAGCCCACGCCGCCGGCGGCAGCACCCGGGTAGCTGTTGAGCGGCGCCGCTGCAGTAGCGAGGCCGATCACAGCCGACACGTCGTCATCGCCCCAGACGGCGAACTCTACGCCCACCGTGCCAGCGCTCTGCGCCACGTCCGATCGCGCCATACGGTTGAGGTTGGCCTCGGCCGTGGTGGCGAGCGTCAGGCCGCCGTCTCGCGCGGCCAGCAGCGGGCCAATGGGAACCGCCGCGAAGCGTCCGAAGTTGTCAGCCATTGGTCATCCCAGTGAATCGAACCAGTCCTGGGCCTCGTCGTCGTCCGACCGGGGCACCAGCACATCGATGAAGTCCTGCATGCCGCGCTTCGTGCCTGCCTGGCTGTGCGCGGCGAAGGTGAAGGCAGCGAATGCGGCCGGCTTGATGTGCAGCCCCACCGGATCGATGGGGTTCCGCTTGTGGAACTCCCACCACCGCAGGAACTCCTTGCGCGACATGGTCCCGCGCAGCTCGGCCACCGTGCGATGAAGATGACCGGCCAGCACGTGCCAGAACCAGTCCTCGCCCCGCTGCCTTAGCCGTTTCCCGCCTCGGCCTGGGCGTCAGCGGCCTTGTCGCCGAATCCCGAGTGCTTCATGGCCACCTGCTGCAGCTCGGCGGCCACCAGCGGCTTGAGCTGCGAGGCCTGGGCGGCCGTCATCACCGGCTTGCCATCCTCATCGCAGATGGTCGCCGCGATCAGCTTGGCACGATCGCCGTCCTGGAACAGCTTGCGGAACTCCGCGTCCGGCAGCTCGCGCACGTGGAACTGCGCCTTGTCGCCGCTGGGCAGGGTGATGGTGTCTGCATGCACGTCCTTGGACGCGAACATGCCCAGGCTGGTGAAGGCCTGCAGCACGGTCTGGGAGGTGGCAAGCGTATCGGTCGCCGCGGTGTCGTTGGTCTTGCTCATGGGCCGTTTCCTGAAATGGTGGCTGGGCGCGCAGGCCGCGCACGGCTAAGACGCGGGGTTCCCGCGCGCCCGGCCAAAGAGAAGGCCCGCCGAAGCGGGCCGAAAGAGAGAGCGCCGTTGCGCCGGTCAGGGCGCCGGACGGTGGGTAGTGACCGCGCCGGAACCGCGAATGGTGATGGTGGCCTTCCAGATATCGTTGTCCGCCACCTGGACGGCGAAGTTCTGCACGAAGCCTTTGAACTGCTTGGAAACCACATCGTCGGGCGGCGTGATGACGCCATTGACTGCGACGGGCTTCTCGACGCCCTCGGTCTCAGACTTCGGTGCGGTGACCAGGAAGTCCACGACAGCGCCGCTCGTGTGCAGGGCCTCGATCTTCTCGTGGTCCACGGCGTCGTAGTTGATCTCGATGGTGGTGCTGCCGGTGGCCTTGCGGCCGGCAACGAACTGATCCCAGTCATCGTCGAAATCGGAAACGTCGATTTCCGATGCCTGGCCATCGGGGAAGCCAACCGAACGCAGACGGGTCACCTTGGTGACCTCGGCGAGCGCGGTAGCGATGAACAGCTGGGTGTGCTTGGACTTCAAAACGCCCATTGCGGTTTACCTCTTGTAGAAGCCCGGTCGCCGGGCACAAAAAAACCGGCTTGCGCCGGCGGTTGGGATTGCGAAGTTGGCCGGCTACCGGATGGCCAGCAGCCGCACGTCGAAGGAAATGCCGAAGGCGCCGGTGTCGTCGTCATCGGGCGTGGGGTTGTAGGACTCGATACTGCCGTGTCGCTCCACCTCGTCGCGGATGGACACGGCAGCGGCGTTCGCTTGGCTCGCGCCGTCGCCCCACACCGTCAGGCGCACGCGCCAACCATCCGCCGGCGGCGGATCGGAAAGCTGCGCCATTGGTAACCCACCCACGACGCCCCACGTCGCGTAGGGCAGCGCCGCACCCTCGGGCGCCACCCCGGGCCACACGCGAATCGGGTCGCCCAACAGCGCGCGCACAGGGCCGCTGGCCTGCAATATCGATTGGATCAAAGGAACCATCACAGCACCCAGCCTTGTCGTTTCAGCGCGCGAGTGATCGCGATCCACGTTTCATTGATGATCGCCTGGGCAGCTTGCGGCCCGCGAGCCTCAGCCGAAGGCGTCAGGAACGGCTTTGCCGCCATTTTCTTGGTCCCGAATTCGACGTGCCGCCAGTAGTGTGCCCACCCCGTAGTCTCATAGACCTTGCCGACGCGGCGCAGGCGCTGGTTGCGCTTCGTGTTCGAGTACTTGGCCTTTCGGCCGACCCGGACACCGACGGTGAAGTATTCCCCGTCCTTGCCTACGCCTGCTCGGCGCCGGTTTCTCGCGTTGGCCCTGCGGACCACGATCTCGCTGGCAAGGAAGCCGGAGTGCTTCACGACGCGGTTGCGCGCCTCATCACGGATGATGTTGCCGCCCTTGCGCATGCCGGTGCGCAGTGGCTTGCCGCGGACCTCGTCCGGCAAGCCGCGCAGGGTAGTCAACAAGCCCTTCAGGCCATGAAGCTTTAGTTCCTCAGCCATCCGACACCCCGGCATCCACCATGAGGTTGATGTGGCTGCGTGCAGTCGGATCCGGCAGCACCGCGCGAACTGCGTACACCTGGCCGTCGAACATCACCCGCATGGTGTTGAGGACACCCGGCAGATACGGGATCTCCATGCGTGCCGTCACCTGGCCATGCTCGGCACTTGCCGCCGTGAACTCCCGTCCGGAGAGCGGCACCACTTCCGCTGGCACGTCCTTATGCCAGTCCGACCAAGCCTTCCTGTCTCCACCGAGCTGGTCACGCACCAAGGTGAAGGCCTGCAGCGTGACGCGATGCCGGTACTTTCCCGCCCGCCTCATGGGAACACCCGACGGTAGGGGAACATCAACCGGTCCACGGTTGGGTTCTCCACGTGGATGGTGCCGGTGATGCCCGCTTCACGGTTCGCGTAGAGGTCGCCGACGAGCAGGAGAATCGCCGCCCGCAGTGGCGCTGGCACCGGCCCGGGCACCGTATCGAACAGCACGGGGTACTCACCGGGAGCACTTGTGACACTGCCCGGCTCGATGGGAAGAGGCGCGCGTCGCTCGCCCACGGGGCTCCATTCGTAGCTGGCCACCACTAGCGCGTAGGCAGTCGCGCGCTCAACCACCTCGCGGGCGGCCACGATCAGGGCACCGATGAGAGTGTCGTCGGCGGCGTGGATCACAGCCAGGTGCGCTTTCGCTTCCTCCAAGCTCACCGGCTCTTCCGTGGCTGGGGTTCGCGTACGCAGCATGGATCAATCCCCTTCAGCGGAAGCTACGGCATTGGGATGGGTGTCGATGAAGCCGCCCGCCTCGATCGCGGCGGCATGTGCGGCTTCGAACTCCCGGACCTGGCCGCAACGCCCGAAAGCGTTGTCGCTCAGCACCAAGGCGCGCACCTTCGCGCCCGGCAGGGTCGTCTGCGCCGGTGGAGACTGTTCATCGCGGGGCTGTTGCTGACCGGGTTCGTCAGCCGCCCTGGTGGCGACGCTCTCGGTAGCCGGCTGGGCGGCGACATCGTCAGGCCCTCCGATAGGGTCGCCACCGGACGTGGGGGCGACAGCAACGCCACCCGCACTGGGCACTTCAGCGACGGACGCAACTGCGGCTGGATCCTCACCCACCGCAGCTTCACTGGCCGGCGGGGCTTGGGGTTTCTGTTTTGCCATGGTCCTGCTCCTGGTGAAGGCCGAGCGGTCCGAAGACCGCTCGGCTATTCAAGGGTGCCGGCTTACGCCGCGGCGCCGTGCTGGAAGGTCTTGACCGCGCCGCCCACGTCGATCAAGTTGCCGCCGGTCCGCATCCAGGCAAGGAAGCCCACCTGCCCCTTCTTGATGTAGGCCGAATCGTTGAAGCGGAACAGCGTCACCGCCATCACATCGCGGATCTTGTAGTAGCTGAAGTCACCGAAGACGATCGACTTGGCACCAGCGGCCGGGCTGGCCATGTGCTGGTTGATCTCGATATCACGGTTCAGCAGACGATCCGGAGCGCCGCCCGGGTTGCCCTGTTCGTAGCCCGGCACGAAGATCGGGCGGCCGCTTTCGTCCTTGACCTTGCGGACCATCTTCAGCATGTCGTCGTGGAACATCCACTTCCCGTTGGCACGGTATGCGGGGTCGATGCTGTGCTCGAGGTCGATCAGGTCGTCATACAGGATGAGCGGGACGGCCGAAGCCGCGCCGATCTTACCGTTGCTGGCGGCAGTGATGAGACCCATCGGCTGGCCGACGCCGGTGCCCACGGTGTAATGACGGTTGGTGACGCGTCCCAGCCGGGTCTGCAGGCGGCCGGTAATGAAGCCCTCGATGTCCGAGGTCGTGTCCTGCAGCAGCTCCCAGGGCACCGTTACGACCTTGGAGCTGTACTTGTGCACGCCCAGGCCCTTGGTGCCGAACTCAACGTCATCGTCGGTCGCCGACTGGTTCTCCGCCACGACCTCACCCTCTTCCGAGGTGCCGTCGCTGGTCGGGTACTGCATCGGCTCGCCGCCGGCAGTGCTGAAGACGTCCGCAACACGCCGCATGCCGCCGAAGTCCTTCAGGGCTTCGAGGATCTGAGCTGCGAGCGTCGTCGGGACGGTATAGCCGCCCTGTTCCGGGTTCACATTCGGGTTTCCGCTCATCGCGGCATTGACCTGGGTCCAGTCTTCCGCACTCAGGGCCTTGTCGCCACCGCGAGCCCACTTGTCGAAGAGCTTGCGGTCCTGCGGGCGCTCGTTGTTGCCGGGCGCTTGGTGTTCGCGCACGCCGGCATCGCGCATATGGTTGTCCGCGGTCAGGTCCATGATCTTCTGATGGCGCTCGATGGAAGCGTCGATACGCTCGATCTCGGCGATATTGGTGTCGTACTTGGCCTGGTTCTCGGCGGTCCAGGTATTGCCGTCACCGGTGCTGGTGTCCAGCAGGTTGCGGGTTTCCTTTGCCAGCGCGGTGCGGCGCTCCCGCTCGGCCTGAATGTTAAGGGGCATGTGTCAGTTTCCTTTGGGCGAAAAAAAACCGCCTTGCGGCGGCTGATGAACTGCGGGCGGGAGTCGCTTACGCAGGCGCGCGCTCGAGCAGCGCAAGGCGCCGATCAAGCCCGGTTCGATGGGCGGCGATGGCGGCATCGTCATCGCTCGCAGTGTTCTTGGGCTTCCCGAGCGCGGACGGGGCGTTGTTGTAGGCCGAGAGATCCCAGCTGTTGCTGGCGCCCTTCTTGCCTACCACCTCCACCACCCGGTCAGCGAAGCCGTGCTGCACCGCCTCATCAGCGGTGAACCAGGTCTCTTCGTCCATCCACTGCACAACCTGCTCTGCGCTCAGACCGGAGCGGCGGGTGTAGTCGCCGGCGAGTCCTGCGTCGATCTTGGTCAGCAGCTCCCCTGTTTTCGACATCTCGGCTTTGTTGCCGATCGCGATCGTCCAGGCGTTGTGGATCATGAACTGCGCGCCTTGGCTGATTTCCACCTCATCGCAAGCCATGCAAAGGCCGGTCGCGGCAGAGGCAGCAATGCCATCGACGTGGGCAACCACCTTCGCCTTGTGCTGGGCGATGGCCGTCATCATCGAGCGAGACGCGAACACATCACCGCCTGGGGAGTCGATCCGAAGATGGATCGTCTCCACATCCAGCGCGGCAAGCTCACGCACAAAGGTGGTTTCGTCGATATCGCCCCACCAGCCACCGATCACGCCGTGCAGGTAGATGGTGGCCACGCCGTCGCCAGCTTCGGCGCGCAGCGGCTTGGAGGCGTTCGCGTTGTTACGCGCGAGCTGCAGTAGCTTCGGGATCGGCATCGTCATCAGTCCTATCGGGATCGTTCTTGTTACCGGGCGGCTTGGCCGCCTCGGTGGGCAGGTACAGCGTGTCTCCGCCGGGGATCGGCGGCAGGTTCTTCAGGCGGCGAACCTCGTTGACGTACATCCAGCCTTGGGCGCCTGGCCCGCCGAGCGCCTTGCTGAAGTACTCCGCCTGGGCCTTGGAATCACCGGCCATGAAGCCGTCGACGTTGTGTTCAACGTAGAAGCGCTCGGTCCTGAACAGTTTGCGGTTCAACTCGTCCTTGACCCGCTTCAGGTGGGAACCCAGGGTGTACTTCACGAATCCGATGCCCATGGATTCGATGCCAGTGCCGAAGCTGCTGGCCTTCGTGGTTTCACCGATCATGTGCGGCGGAACGCCGAAGGCACGGGCGATGTCGATCACCTGCCACTGCCGCGATTCCAGCAACTGCTGGTCCACGGCCGACATGGTCAGCTCCTTGACGTCCAGGCCTTCCGTCAGGATCAGGGGAATGCGGCGGTTCCCTTGGATGCCTCCGTACTTTTTCACCCAGGCGTCGCGGAAGCTCTCCTGCATATCCGGCGTCATTTTGTTGGTGGCCGTGATTGCCACCTCCGGCTTGCCGCCCTCGCTGAAGAACTTGCCGGCGTGTTCGTCGCCTTGAATGGCGATGCCGATTCCGTTGCGGGCACCCCACTGAATCACCGACATTGAAGACACGCCGTTGAAGCCGAAGCCCGGGATGTGCAGCACGTCGTCCTGGTCCACCGTGAAATAGCCGAGGGTGTCGTAGAACGTGTACTGCAGCCGGCGTGGTTCCTTGGGGCTGGATCGCTCCTGCTCCAAGATCGTCACCCGATCGCGCGGCCAAGGGATCAGTCCTGTTACCGTGCCGCTGCGGTTGCGGGTGGCGTAGGCGATGCCGTCTCCGCGCAACAGCATCTGGGAGATCAGGAACTCCCAAGCGGTGGATGCGGACCATGCCGGGCCGAATTGCTCGTTCAGGATCCACCAGTAGTCGTGCTTGGCGCGCTGGCGACCGTCTTCCATCCGCTCGAACACCGGCAACGGCAGCTGTGCGATCGAGCCAGCGATCAGGCTCACGCAACTGTAGACGGCTGACACCCGCATCGCGGTCTTGTCGGTCACGACAGCGCCAGATGCAGTCGCGGGGTTGCCGAAGACCTCAAACATCCGAAGATCGGATGAGGCTACGGTGTCCCCCTCAGTCAGCGCGTTTGCGGTTCGAGCCATAGCCCGGACGGCACGGTCTACGCCGATGGCAACGTCCAAGCGGTTGCGTGCAATTTGTGCGCTCATCAGTCCATCACCACGAAGCCCTGTTGAATTTGACCGGTGTCCTGCGCTTGCATCGCGCGGGCCATAGCCATGATCAGCGCGACCGCGCCGTCGATCTTGTTGTCGTTCGATTCCTTACGGGGGTACACATGCTCCTTCGCATCTACCCGCGCCACCACGTTGCCCATCATCCAAGTCAGCGCGGCGTTGCCGTCGTGCCAAAGCTGATGGGACAGGATCAGCGCCTCCACTTCCTTCATCGGCTCGGACAGGTTGCGTACCGATTGGGCCATCTCCACGACCGGCAAGCCTTCTTGGCCAAGCCGCGTCATGACGTAGGTCGCCTGGGTCGGATCGAAGGCGATGTCCTGAATGTCGATCCCGCGCGCGGCCAGCTCTTTCAGCTCTTCCTCGATGAAGGCGTAGTCGGTCATGTTCCCTGGCGTGGCCACCATCAGCCCTTCCAGCACATACAGCTGGTAGCGCTCGTTTTCCTCTACCGCCGCTTCCGGCACGTAGAAGCGCGGGACAACGTAGAAGGAGCCGTCCTTCTCGAACAGCATCACCACCGCGGCAACGTCCAGCTTCGATGCGAGATCGACGCCGACCCAGCAGCGGCAGCCGTCGAAGTCGTCGAGGTCGAACGACCGCTTCTGCCGCTGCCACGCCAGCATGTTCATCCAGGCGAGCTTGGCGCCCACCCAGTCGTTCAGGTGCTTGGTGCGGAAGGCGCTTTGCTTGCTGGCAGACCGTTTGGCCTGAGCCAGCTGCGCCAACAGGAACTCTTCGAAGACCGAAACACCGTAATTGGGGTTGGCCTTGCGCAGGCTCGCCGGATCGTCCCACCGGTCGCCCTCGTCGATGCCGAAGATCATCCCGAAGATGGTTTCGTCGGTGACCTCGCCTTCCAGAATTCGGATCACATCGCGCCGCTTCTCGTAACACGGCCCGCCCAGGTTGGTCCCGGCGGTGGTAATGATCCCCAGCAAGGGCTGCTCACGCGCGCCCATGCCCGTCTGCATGGCATCGACCATGTGGTCGGTGTCGTGCTCGTGGTATTCGTCCACCAGCGCCGCGTGTGGGCTGGAGCCGTCACCCGGCTTGCCGATCATCGGCTCGAACTTCGACATGTCCTCCATGACAAACATGGAGCCGGGGTTCTTCGGGTTGCCCGACTGCTCGATGCCGAAGCGCGCACGCAGCGCGGGCATCCTCTGGACCATCTGCCAGGCCGGCCGGTACACCTCGAAGGCCTGCTTCTCGCTGGTGGCGCCCGAGTAGATCTCCGCACCGGCCTCGCCGTCGGCGGCAAACAGGTAGAGGCCTCGTGCCGCAAGGCGCAGCGACTTGCCGTTCTTTCGGGGGATCTCTTCGTAGGACTCGCGGAACCGGCGCATGCCGGTGGACTTGCGGACCCAGCCGAAGAGATTGCACTCAATGAAGTGCTGCCAGGGCTCATACACCAGGCGCTGCTTTTTCGCCGCCCACTTGCCCTTGGTGTGGGGCATCAGCTCTTGGAACTTGACCGCGCGATCGGCCTTGGCCGCGTCGTACTTGTACGGCCAGTCAGGGCCAGTGCGCTTCAGGTCATCCAGAAACCGCTGGCAAGCAAGGATGATGTACCGTCCGGCCGGAATCTTCCCGGCCACCACGCTGCGTGCGTAGGCCTTGGCAGATTCGCTCGGGGTCATGCATCAGAACTCGTCGAATGGATTGCCCTCCTGGGGCTTCTCGGTCCCGAGCTTCTGGCGATCCGCCGGCGTGAGGCCGAGCCGCGCCAGGCAGCCGATCAGGTGCGAGTACTTGGCCGCCTTGAAGTCAGCGCGGTTCGCGCGGAACTCGGCGAGCAGCGACGCGGCTACCTCCATGACGAAGCGGTCGGCGCTGGTCAACACCCCCGGCAACGAGCACTTGTCCAGTTCCTTCCAGACTTCAACCACGTCATCGGGCAGGTGCCCCGGCGGCTTGCCGAGTGCCTTGCCCGTGGTCGGGGCGACCTTCTTGTAGCGCTGGGGGTTCTTTTTCTCGGCCCCTTTGAGCTTGGCCAGCTCGGCCGGCTGCTTGTGCCTCGCCATCGGCGCCAACCTCGAAATTCAAATTCTGTGGAAATGCGACCAAAAGAGGGGGCGCGTATCGCGAGGCGTTCAGCCTCAACTTTCACCCTCCCCCCCTACCTTGGCGACCTCCGCCGTGGAACGCGTCACGGCCGTTGGGGTTCCACGCCGGCCGCCCGAATCCGCCGTTCTCGCGCGCGGTCTTCGCGCTGTGGCAGGGCCTGCAGAGGGACTGGTGGTTGCCCGGGTCGTTGTTGGCGTCGTCGCCGTCGATGTGGTCTACATCCGTTGCCGCCTTGACCCTGCCCAATGCAGCGCAGCGTCGGCACAGCGGCTCACGCGCCAGGTGGGCGGCCCGCATCTTTCGCCATGCGGCTGAATTGGTCGGCAACGCCCGGCGGGCCTGTCGCCGCCTCACCTGCCGAGCGTCTTCCTTGTAGGGCTTCCAGCCGGTCGGCCGGTGCTGCGCGGGCCTGGTCGGCATCAGTACGGGTTCCCGTCCATGTCGGTGCGCGGCGGCTCTGCCGCGGCTTCGCCGTCCGGCACTGGCACGCCCACCTCTTCGCCCAGCAACAGCACGACCGACTGCGCGAGCAGGCCGATATGTTCAGCCTGCTGAGCGATCTGGCGGCCTTGCTCCACGATAGTCGCCTGCTGCTGAGCGTTCTGGCGTCCCTGCTCCACGATCGTGGCGTGCTGCTGCTCGGCCAACGACAGCAGGCGATCTATGCGCTCGTCCATCAGAACTCCTCGACGGCCCAGCCGCCTCCGTCCCGCTTGGGCTTCACCCGGACCGCAATGAAGCGCATCGGGTACAGCGCGGCAGCCATCCTGATCTTGACCCTGGCATCGTCCATCCAGAAGCCCTTGACCTCGTGCAGCTCCATCACGCCATCAGCGGCTAGCACCGCAAAGTCAGGCGTGTAGAACATGCCGTCGGCCAGGCGCAGCTTGATGCCCTCGAACTTGTGCCACTGGATCTCACCGACGGCCTCTAGCTGGCGCAACCGCTCCGCGTAGGCCGCCTCGGTCTTGTTCATCTGGCCGACCTTGAGCCGGCCAAGCGCCAACATAGCCTCGCCCTGCCCCGCCATCAGCGCGGGCTGCGGCGGCGGACCTGGGCTTTGGCCTTCTTGCTCTTGGGCAGCGGAGGCAGGCGGTCCTGCACTTCAATCAGAACCCCATTGATCGCGGCCAGCTGGCTGGTGAGCGAACTGATCTGCGAGCCGGCAGCGGAATCGACATCCTCGCCGTGCGCTTTGACCGCGGCGAGCTCGCTGCGCACGGCCTCACCTTCCACCTCGAGGGCGCGCAGGCGCTGTGCAAGCCGCTGGGAGAGAGTCGGCCACAGGGTGACGCCGAGTACTTTGATGGTTCTGGACATGGTGATCTCCAAGGATCAGGGGCGCTTGGCGCCGTTGATGGCCGTCTCGACGGCCCGGTATCGGTCTACGGTTTCGTCTCGCTCGGACTGGGCGAGTTCGCAGGCCCGTACAATTCCAGCCGCACCGAGCCGGCGTAGTCGGTCTTGTTCTGCAGCCGCTGCGGCAGCGGCGGCACCATCGGCCAGGCGGCCGGTTTCGCAATTGGCCCAGTGGCCCCGCAGCCGGCCAAGCTCACCATCACGGCCAGCAACAGCAGCCGCGATGCGCTCTTGATAGTCAGCATTGATCTTTTCCTCTCGCTCGTCGGCGGTATCTCCCGCCAGCTGGACGCCTGCTACCTGTTCGTGATCGACCGACCGCGCCACCTGCTCTCCGGCCAAGGCTTCCCGACCGTCGGCCACCTCGGCCTTGGCGGTACTGAGAGCCGCGCGATCGCCGCGCCATGACCAGCCTGCAGCGAACGACAGCCCACAGCACACGACCCATGCGATCAGCAGCCCAGCGACCAAGTGGCCCCGGCTCATGGGGCAAGCTCGGCAACGCACTTGGCATGCCGCTCCAGCTGCCGATCCCACACGCCCCAACACACCTTGTTGGGCTTGCCGTTGATCAACGTCGAGCAGTCGTAGCCACCGGCACGCTTCCACAGCAGCAAGGCGTCACAGGCGGCACGGTAGTTGCCCGCCAGCAGCTGGCGCCGCATGGACGATGTCTGCCAGCTGCCTGTCCCGTACTGGTAAGTGAAGTCCAGATAGAGGTCGTACTCACCCTGCGTGAGGTAAACGCCAGGGAGCGAGGCACGGAATCGCTTTTCCTCGCCGGCGATGTGCGCCTGAGCGGTGTGCAGGGCGCGATCCGGGGTGATTCGATCACCGAGCCGCACCGGCGTCCCATCGGCGTGGAAGGTCGATCCGAAGCCGACCGTGGGGCGGTCGTTCTTGGTGGGGATGACGGCCGTATCGGTATAGCCCTCCCTGGATACGATCGCGACCAAGCCGGCAGCGCTCAGGACCAGAAGCGCCACGAGCGACCGACCTGGTGCGCCACCGGACCGGCTCATGCCTTGGTCGCCTTGGCAGCCTGCCGCCACTCGCGGACCCAGCGCCAAACCAGATAGGTGATCTGGCCGACCAGGTAGACGACCGTCAGGATCACGACCAGACGGTCGAGGTTGACGCCGCCGGCGACGGCCCCGGCCACCGCGACCGGCGGCGTGACCTTTGCCGCAGCACTCGCCGCGGTGCTGATGATTTCGTCCCGCATGGTTGCCCCGTGGATTGTCCGGTTCGGCATATCGCCCCTCCCGGTTTGGTCAATAGGTGCCCGCCCCACTGCCGGCTTGGCGCGAGGGTTAATCCGGCCTGGGAAGCGGGCAAAGAAAAAGCCCCGGCTGTGGCCGGGGCTTGCGTCTGGATAGTGGCAAGAATGCCCGCGTTTCCGATGACCCTTCAAGTCATCGCTATGCAGCGCGCGAAAGCGCCTGACCGAACTGCCGCGCAGCTTCGTTCTCTGCGGCTCGCATCTGGATGAGCATCCACTCATAGACTGGCTGCCAGAACCTGCTGTATGCCGAGCAGTCGGCCCCGATGGCTGTTGCGCGCTTTCGGCCGCTCAGTTGCTCCAGGCCACTCCCGTCGCATGCTTCGCACTCCACGACGCCGGTGCCCTCCGGTGCAGCCTGTGTGCGCAATCCCTCGCATCGCTTGCAGCAGCCGGCAGCGGCCATTTCACCGATCACCGCCACCGCCAGTCCGCCAAGCTGCTCCATGGTGCTGATGGGCCAACACAGCGCGCGCGTGGCCTCCAGCTTTGCCTCAGCGCGCGCGAACTCCCGGCGCTGCATGTCCGTAACCGCATTGCCCGCCCAGCCCATACAGGTTTTGGCGATGCCGTATTCCGTCCGCGCCAGGCTCAGCACCTGCTGGTGTCGGTTGTATTCCGGAGCAACCAGCGCGATGACGGCCTTCCGCAGATGGTCGATGCGCCGCGCCGCACTCTCTGGCCACCACAGGGCCTCCAGCAGCTCACGACCGAGGCCGGCGGGCACCATTCCCAGCGCCGCGGCAATATCCTGCGTTGTCAGGTCCGGCGTGCCGCCACGGCCGGTGTCAAATTTCACGGTTGTTGGCCCCATCCGGCTGGACAGCAGCTCACGTACATTCCCCATGGCCTTTCCCCTTGCGCTCTCGTCGATTGATTTCACGGCGCAGCGCGCGTGCCCGCCGCAGTGCCTGCTGTGCCTCGCGGCGTACGGCTGGGGCGGTCCACGCCCTCGTCCATCGCATCGCGGCTATGTCTTGCTGGATGCTGCTCAGCAGCGCCAGCGCCTTGTCGTCGTAGCGGGTCAGGTCCATCCGTCCAGCTTCTTCCCAGTGCGTCGCACTGATCGCGACGCGCTTACCTATTGGCCCCAATCCCAGGAAGCAGGCAGGTACTCAACCCGTCCGCCCCGCTTCCGGTACTCCTCATATGTCTCGAAGACCGGCTTGGCCGTTGGAGCCGCCCGGACAGGCTTGGGGATCATTGCGGCCCGCAGCCCAACCGTCGCACCGCGCGCAGCCCTTGCCCTCTCCACGCGACGGCGGTTCTTTGCCTTGGTGCGCTCTGCCCTCTGCGAGTCGGTCAGCCGGGGCCGAGTCATCGCCGTGCCGCTCCTGCGGAACCTCGCGTCTTCACGCTCGCCAGTCCTAAGCAGGTAGCCCCGCGCGACCAGGTAGCGCAGCGTGCTGTTGATCCCGTCCTTGGCTTTGTCCGTGTCCATGCCATCGGCTGCCAACTTCTCGTACAGCCCCGTATAGCTCAGCCCTTCGGTCGGGGCCTGCTCGAACGCCGCGCGAACCTGTTCGGCGCATGTCTTCTTGCTCTCACTCACGCGGCTGCCCTCAGCTCGATGATGTATGTCTGTTGTTCAATCAGTTCGTCGTCGCTGCCATACGTCTCGTGGAAGGTCCGCGAGCCGTCCATCAGGCTCGGGCCCCACGTCTCCCGCATCTCGGCGAAGGTCTTGCCCTGCATCGGATGGCGGCGGTGGTGCCACACGCACAGGGCGTACCCGAAGGCGTGCCCCCGGCGCTTGTTCCCGCTCTTGGCGTGGTTGTAGTCGCAGCCGTAGACCACCTGTGCGGCGGCGAGCAGACCCCGCGCTACCAGCGACAGGCATGCCATGCACGGGCCTACCTTGGCGGCCTCAATGCGCGCTCCCTCTGCGGCGGTCGGCGGCGGCGCCTTAGACCACATCAGGAATTCACTCCGACGCGAACAACGCCTAATATCGGAGTCTCGACAACAGATGAGCCGCCATGGATAAGGCAAGTAGCTACTGCCCCATTTTTCTCAAGTGGCCATGTCTCCAGACGAGCGAATGGGCGGCCTGGGCGCAAGTTTCGGTTGCCGTCGCTATCGGTTTCGCAGCGATCTACGTCCCTTGGCAGATGAGCCGAAATCAAGCAAGGCGGCGGATCTCCTCGATCCTCACGCTCTGCTCGATAACGAATTTTCAGTTCCTGCAAGCCTCTGACGCAGCCATACGCAGGATGTCGGATCCGCTGTACTACAAGTACTTCCGAGATGCAGGCACGGACATGCTCCAAGCGATTCGCCTGATACCGACACACGAGCTCTTGGAGTGGGAGGTCATGCAGGTTCGTATATATCTGGAAATCCGCTGCGTTGAGTTCATGACCCACGCAGACCGCTGGCATCACAGCTCCGTGGGGTTCTCTGAATTGCCCGAAACCGCGCACGAAGAGGTTCTTCGACTCCAGGACCTCCTTCGAACCAGCCTCCGCGAAATCGCGCAGTTGATGCGAAAACACCAGTCGCTGCCTGCAAAACTGTCGCGGAAGTTTCGCTTGAGATTTGGCACTTGGTGAGCCAAGAGCCTTAATAGTGCACATCATGCGCGCGCCAACTCATGGTCTCGCGGGACCGTGAACCCTGCAGCGCGCGCATGCCCGCCACCGCCATACAGCTTGGCGACCTCGCTCACGTCCACGCCCTGATCGGTCGAGCGCAGGCTGAAGACCCGGCCGGCGTCCTTGTCGTAGTAGCAGGCCGCGAACGGCTTGCCCTTCGCCATCAGATGGCCGGCGTCGCTGGCCAGGGTGTACGGCAGGCTGGCCACCGGCACCTCGTAGTGCCCGATCACCATCTGGCGCTTCGCCACCTTCACCAGCTCGGCCACGTCCTTGTGGTGCTTGCGCTCGATCGCCACGCCCTGGGCACGCAGCGTCTCCATCGGCGTCTCCATCAGCAGGTCCCACACGTCGAACTCGTAGGGGTAGCTGAAGACCGCCGCCTGGATCTCGCGCGTGCCCGGCAGCGCGAAGCGCCACAGGTCCCGGTCTTCCACGTGGTCGATCAGCTCAGGCCGTGGTGCGCCGGGGTGGAAGAAGTCCCACGCGATGCCCGCGCCGCTGCGATCCATGTCGAACAGCGCGTAGATCATTGCCTTGCGGATGCCCTCGCACTTGTCCTGCTCGACCCAGCCTTGGAACAGGCTCCAGGTCGCGCAGCCATAGACGCGAACGACCGTCAGCTGATCGTCGGCGGTCAGCGGATTGGTTGGCAGGTCCGCCTCGGCGCTTTTGTGGTGATCCAGTACCAGGATCGACCGGGCTACCAGTTGCAGGTCCAGCATCACGTGCGGCGGGTAGCAGAAGTCCACCAACACAAGGTCGCGGCCTTCGACCGGCGGCGGCGGGGCACCGTGGACGGCCGCGTGGAAGTCGCATTCCATCGCCTGGCGCACGGCCCATGCCGCGGTGAAACCGTCGGCGCAGTTGGCGTGGTAGATGACCAGTGGTTTCATCGGGCTGTTGCTCCTGTATGTGTGGTGTTGCGGCGGCGGCTCGCCGGCGCGGATCGGCATTGGCGGGCCAGCGCTTCAAGCCGCAGCGCCTCTCCCAGGTAGTAGTCGTGGCGCTCTTGGCGCTCGGTCGCGGTGAACTGCACGTCGATCAGCGCCGTCGCGGCCGCAACACGGTTGGCCTCGGCCAGCCGCGCGGGGTCGTGTTCGAAGATGTCCAGCTGGGTCCGCAGCGCGCGCATCAAGCAGCCTCCGCAGCGGCAGCCATGTTCAGCTCGCGGGCGATCTCGGCCATGTGCTGCTGCACCTGCTCACGGCTGGCCGGGACCTGCACGCGGACCTCGTGCTCAATCTCGGCCGCCGGCGCCTCCGGCAGTGCCCCGCCTCGCATCACGTGCTCGCGGGCTTGGTCGTACGCTTCCCGCAACAGGCGGTCGGCCATGTCCGAGCTCGCCAGCCGGTAGCGATGGCCATCGAGGTACTGCCAGACCAGCCGGGTGAAGCCGTCCCGCTTGCCAGCATCGGCACGCACCGCAGCGAAGGCCGGCACGCCCAGGCAACGCAGGCGAAATTCAGGGAGCGTAGGGGGCCAGGGATCCGCGCAGGTGATGCAACCACCGATGCCAGCGGCCAGCTGCTCGCCGGTTAGCCCAGCCAAGCCCTTTGCCCAAGTCAGCGCCGCGCCCGTATTGGGGTTGTCGCCATAGCCGGCCGTCCACTTCGGGCCGTAGATCTCAGCCATGCGGACCCAGAGGGTGCGCGTCACCGTCGATGAAAGGGCCGCGCTCGGCATCGGCGCGCTCGCCGTCGAGAGCAAGGCGCATGACGCGTTCGGCAGGAGATTCGCGACGGATTGCATGGGGGCCTCCAGTGGGACGGTTGGTGGTGGTCAGCTCGCGTTCGAGCCAGGCAGCTTCAAAGCCCTGCCAGTTGCGGTTGCAGCACTTGCGGAGGCAGTCATCGACGCCGAAGCCCAAGGCAGCGGCCTGGTGAAGCTCGGCGCCGAAGCTCTCCAGCACGGTCGGTGTGACTGGGGCGCGGCGGTTGCGGCGAAGCTGCAGCCAGTCGGCCAGGACTTGGGGGGACGGCGGGGTGGGCCAGGTCGAGAAATCCAGATCCGCCGGGTGGGCGGTCGGCGCGCTTGCGCGCTTCTTTCTGCTCTTAGGTTCTCTTCCTGGTTCTCTTCCTGGTTCCTGTGCACGTCGTTCACCACCCCCGTGAACGTCATTCACTACCCCGTGCACCTCGTTCACTACCGGGTGGTGAACGTCATTCACCACCAGATACGGATCGTGCTCGGGAACCTTCGGCTCAGCCTGGATGCCAAAGTGGAAGTTCAGCCGGTACTGATTCGGCAGCCGACGGTTGTCTTTTGCGCGCGGCAGGACGCTGATGTAACCGGCCTCGGCGAGCTTGCTGATCTGGTCGATCACCGAACGGCGGGTCAGGCCGCAATCGTCTGCCAGCGTGTCGTGGCTCGGCCTGCACTGCCCGGTGTCCTTGTTGTGGCGCTCGGCCAACATCAGCAGCACCAGCTTCTGTGTGCTGGTGACGCGCTGGCGAGCAGCCCATGCGAAGGCTTCAAAGCTCATGTCAGACCGCCAGCACGAAGTTCTGGCCGAGGGCTACCGGCCACCAGGTGCATGCGCTGCGGCCACTTACCTCGCACGGCTTCTTCGGGCCGCGCCACACCAGCCCGGCTTCTTCCAGCTCCGGCAGGCGGCGGGCGAGCATGTAGCGATCGAGCACGGTCCGCTGGGCCAGCTCGTTACTGGTGAGGCCAGGCGCTTGCTTGACCGCGGTGAGGGCAACAGCCTGCTGATCGAGCTGCACACCGCTCGCAACAATGTGGCGAGCAGCCTCGTGGCTGGTGCCGGGGTCGCATGCACGTGCCGGATGATTCATCGGGACGCCCTCCCCTTGCCGGCAGCGCGCGCCACATTGCGCTCCAGGCGGTGGGCCATCGTGCGCAGCGCGCGAGCCTCGCTCACCATCAGCGCGGCTTCGTTGCTGTCGATATGCCGATCGCCAATCGCATCAACGGCGGTTCCGGTGAGGCGGCCGACTCGCGTGGTGATCTCCAACAGCTTCAGCTGCACCGCGGCGATCTCGTCGGGCCAGCCGCCTTCCGGCGCCGGCGGCACCAGGTCAACAGCCATGCCGAACTGCCCGGCCAGTGCCTGCATCCACTCAAGTGCGTACTCACTGCCGCCGGCCTTCTGCTGCATCCACTCGGTCAGCAGCTCGGCAATTTCGATGGTCACCGACTCACCCTCCGTGCCGTTGAGCTTCGCTCGCAGCGTCTCCGGGTGCATGGACTTGCCGCGGCGGTCGGTCAGCCACTTGGCAGCCTCGATCACACCGCCCGGCGTCTTGCGCACGGCGTTGTAGAGGCAGTCGAGCCAGTTAATCGAGGAAGTACGGCAGGTCATGGTTCACCTTGGGATGACGGGTGTTTCAAGGTTTCGAGCTGGCCCGTCATGGCGCACGATCTGCGTCATGGACGAATTCAATTCAGGGACGATGGCCAGGGAAGGCCAATCAGGCGGCGTGGACGCCGAGGTCGATACGGTCAGCGTCCGGGTCGTCCGGCACCGAGGCGGACGGCGGCGGCTGTTCCTGCACACCGAGCAGCTGCAGCACCTGCGGCAAGGCCGGAACGCGGTCATCTTCTGGCCAGGCTTCAACCTCAGCCGTCGGCAGCTTCAACACTTTGGCCAGATGCGCGTCGGTCTTGAGGCCCAGCTTCGCCCTCAGCGCGCGCTTGCTCATTCGGGTATCGACGAGGGACGCGACGGCCTGCCGAACAGACTTGATCGGCATGGCTTCGAAGGCCTCCGGACGCAGCAAGGCCAAAAACTGCCGGCGAGCCGACGGAATGCCGCTGGAGCGCCATTCGCTGACGGAGGGAGGCTTGATCTGGCAGATGCGCGCAACTTCTGTAGTTCCGCCAAGGCGGTCGATGATCTCGGAGTCGGTGGGCTTGTCCATGCAACAAAGATTAGGACTAGCTAATGGTCAAGTCAATAGCCAGTCCTAACCCAACTATCGTTAGCCTTGCCTAATGAGCACACTCGCCGAAAGATTGACCGTCGCGATCGCGAACGCTGGAATTACCAAGGCCGAATTGGCCCGACGCGTTGGGATCAGCGCGCCCAGCGTGAACGGATGGTTCACTGGGAAAGCAAAATTCCTTCGGGGCGAAAACCTTCTCGCGGCAGCCCGAGCCCTGTCAGTAGACGAGGACTGGTTGGCCACAGGCAAAGGCTCTTCCGTTCGGGGCTTCCATGTGGCCGAACAAGCTGCCGACTATCAGGTCTCACCAATCTTAGAGACTGAGACCCGCCCGGGCTATGTTCGCTTCGACGTTTTCGAAGGGGGCGCAGGGATGGGTGCAGGATTGGTGAACCAGGACTACCCCGAGGTGGTGCAGACGATCGAGGTGGCCGAGTGGGAGGTTCGCCGGAAGCTAGGATACCTGCCAAAGCCGGGCCGGATCCAACTGATCACGGGCCGTGGCCCGTCGATGAAACCCAAGCTCGAAGATGGCGATATCATTTGGATCGACACAAGCTGCAACTACTTTGACGGCGACGACTACTACCTGATCAACATAGGTGGAGAGACCCAGATCAAAATGCTGCAGAAGCGAGGTGACGGCCTATACGTAGTGAGCATCAACCCGGACTTCCCGACCTACAAGTCTGACGAAGGCGAAGTGAACATCATGGGCAAAGCATTGATCCATGCGGGACTGCGCCGCTTCTAACAGCGGCGCCCCATCTTCGGGAAGACATAAAAAAACCCCGCCGAAGCGGGGTTTTTGTTATCGGCTTCTGCCTTTCGTCTTGACGGATTCAGCCTCTTGGGCGGCCGCGGCCGCGGCAGCCGAGGCAGTAACGTGCTCGGCAACCAGCTCCTTCACTGCGCCTTTCATGATGCCCGGACCAGCAAAGGTGAGCACCGCCCAACTTGCAAGAACAATGAGAACTGCAGTGCTCCCCATAGTGACCAGCATGTTGTTGGTAGTGGGCATGTGGGAGAGGCGCTCTTTGATACCTGCGAGATCAATTTCGACCGTGCGCAGGCGACCATCAATTTCATTCAATTTATCCATATCCATCTCCGGCGGTCGGCCACCTACCACAATGCTAGTGAGCTCTGTCGGCTGCCCACCAATGCCATGGGTGACTCTGACTTTCCGAACACCTGCTACGGTAACCCCTACTACAGCGTTCAGCGTGAACGACGAGTAAGAGTCAACCGATACCAACGCTCCGTGGTCTAGATCCATTGGATCAGACCGGGTCGATGTGGGGAGCCGCCATGCCGATCAGATCCTGCCCCATTTTAAAGGCGATCTCTGGCGTCACTACGAGCGTCAGCAGGTCTTCGCGGAAGATTTGGACATTTATGGGGTGAGCTTTGGTCATGTCTGCCGTGCTCGGATCGCCAGGCACCGAGTCGTAGACTTCAGTGAGGGCGGGAATCGCGTCCCTGAAAAAGGTAAGTCGAAAAAAACCGTCGGCGAGTGGGCCTGTGGTGGCAACGCCGTTGACGAATTCAGTCCGGTAATCGCGGACACGCTCATGCCGTACCGAAATGGTCGGCACTACGTTTTCATTGCTCATACAAGCTATCCCCTGTTACGCCCATCCTGGGCCGAACGCATGATACGGCGCAGCCGGCTTCAGAGTCATTAGTAGAAATACGAACTGTGTGTCCCACCTCCAAATCGCCTAACGATTCAATGAACGAATCAATGAACGAAATCATTTTCGTTCATCCAAAGCCGGTTAAAGTTAGCCACTCCTATTGACTGGCTGATTAGCTTCTCCTAACCTAACTCCGTCGCCCCAGTAACAGCCCATCCGGGCCGGGGCTCGGAGTCCTCCATGGCTTTCGCTGCCTTCACCGCTTCCGGTCCCGTCACGGTCAAAGCCGTGCACGCCACCGATACCGTCGCCATCTCCTTCGGCACCGTCGAGATCAACCTCTCGCCCGCCGAATGGGCCGAGCTCGCCATGAAGGGCTCCAGCGCCGCGCTCGAACTGCGCGCCAACCACATCCGCACCGGCATGCGCATCGGCGCCCTGCAGCTCGGCAACGCCGACCTGGTGGAGGTGCAGGCATGAGCGCGTCCCCTGCGATCCAGCAACTGCGCAGCAACCTCGCATGGTGGATTCGCCTGGAGCGAGGCGCATCACGCCGGGCGCGCCACTTCGAGCGCCGCGCGAACAACCCAGCAAACCCGAACCGCGCCGCCTCGGCGCGCGTGGCGGCTGGCTACCAAATCGATGCAGCAAAGGACCGGCGCCGTATCGAAGAGCTGCGCAACACGCTGGCTCGACTCGAAGGCGGTGCCGAATGAGCGTCACGACCACCGAGCAGTTCTACCGCGCCCAGTCCGTCCGCCGGCAGGCCATCGCCTGCGGCTGGGATTCCCGCGCCGCCGTCGGCCAGCTGGTCCGCGCCGGGTACTCGAAGGATGTCCAGAACCGCCTGGCAGCGCGCGCCCTCGCTGCCCGTCCTGCGCCGGGAGGCGACGCGGCATGAGTGCGATCGACTTCGCCTTCGGCCTGATCGTCGGCTTCGTCGCCGGTGCCCTCGTGGCCACCGCCTGGCTGCAGCGCCGCGAGGAAGAGCACTTCGCTGCCCTGATGGAGCAGATCCGATGCGCAGGCTGATCCGCCACTGGCGTGCCGGTGGCCTGGTGCTGCTCGGCGCCCTGCTCGCGACCATCGCCTTCGCCATGGCCTGGCAAGGCATCCAGGACACCGGCGTCTACCTGCTCATGGGCGCCCTGCTCTGCGCCACCCAGGTGCCCGACGCGTGGAGGCGCGGCCGCGATGGCTGACCCGACCGTGGCCTCCACCGTGCGCGCCATGCGCCGCGCCGGCGCCGCCGGCGAGCCAGTGCCCGCCGAGGTTGCCGCTGCCTGGGCGAAGGCCCTCATGGAGCAGCTGTATGGCATGCAGAAGCCAGTTCGCTACGAGTGTCGGCGCCGCGGCACCAACGATCCATGGGAAGAGGCCGAGCCGGGCGACGTGACGCACCCGAGCCGCCGCAACCTGGTGATCCGCGCGCTCTACCTGCACCCGCCGGTCGGAAAGCAGCAGCACCGCTGGCCGCCCGGAAGTAACGGTGACGGCAGGTGTCTGGACTGCGACGAAGCCGAGTGGCTCGCAGGGCCGGACTGCCGGCCGCACGCCCCGCTCCGCGACCACCGCTCCTCCATGCCCTTCCGCATCACCTGGCTGATCGAGCCGCTCGAAAAGCTCCAGTACCTGACCAAGTTCCTCAGCCCGCTCGAACGCGCCAAGTGGCGCAACGAAACCACCTACCTCATCGACCGCATCAAAGACCACGAGAAGGGAAGCCAGCCATGATGACCGACAAGCACAAAGCGCCATCTGTGGCGCACAAAGCCCTCAGTTCCGGAGGTAACGCGACATCCGTGTCGCGTTGCGCGCTGGCCCAGCACCTCGCCGCAACTGGCGAGCAGCAGGTTGGCGAGGTGCAGGGGGATGGCTTGCACATCAGCGGCGAAGACCGCGCGGTACTTCAGCGGATCCAGGATGCCTTGCCGACGGTGGGCCTCAACGGGTGGACGAAAGGTGTGGAGGTTCTAGAACGTCTGTTGCGCGACTCTCTTGCCGCCCGCCAGCCGGGGTGGAATGCCGAACAGCTCGACCGTGCCCTTGGCGAAACGATCGATCAGCGCGACCGCTACCACGAAGTGGCTGACGACTTGGCGTCCCACATCGAGCGCATCACCGGCGTGGAGATCGGGGAGCACAGCAGCGACAACTGCCCGTGGCAGAACGCGATGGAAGCGGCTGAATGCTACTCGCCCGCGCAGGGCATCGACCTGGGCCCGTTGCGGCGCCTGTACCAGGCATACGTGCGGCTACTGGAATCGGGCCGCGACCGCATCCTCGACTTCGGTGGAACCTGCGACCCGGTGGATGTAATGGAGCGCACCGACGTGAACCTGATTGAGCCGCGCAACCTGTTGCGCCAGCGCGATGCAGCGCCGGGGGTGGGCAATGGCTGACACCAGCCAGTCCGCAGCGCTATCCCTAGCCGCGAGGCAACGCACCAATGTGGATTTCGGCAGCGGCAACGCCGAGCTGGAGCGCGTCACCCTTACTCAGAATTCGACCGGCCTTCTTCAAGGGAACCGGTTCCCCATCGACCGTGACGCTGTAATCGAAGAGCCCTGCTCCGACCTCCGTAACCAGCACGACGAAATTGTGCCCGGAAAGAGTTCCGCGAAGGGTACGGCGCGAGGGGGTGTCTGTCATCGAGACGATTTGATGAATTGGCGGCAGCACTTTACCCGCTCGCCCCGCCGCTTGGAAGACAGCACGGTCGACCGGGCGAGCAGCCCGCCCACCACCCTGGCCACCGTCAAGCCGCCGCGTGACCGGCGCACCAGGCTGCGGGAGGACGTCTGATGCGATACCTATCCCTCTTCTCGGGCATGGAAGCCGCGCACCTGTCCTGGGCACCGCTCGGCTGGGAATGCGTTGCCGTGGCCGAGATCGATCCCGCCGCGTGCGCCTTGCTCCGTCACCGCCTCCCCGAAGCGCCGAATCTCGGCAGCGTCTCCGATATCACCGACGAACAGATCAAGGCACTCGGCGCCATCGACGTCGTGATCGGCGGCAGCCCCTGCCAGGACCTGTCCGTCGCTGGACGCCGCGCTGGCCTCGGCGGCGCGCGGTCCAGCCTGTTCCATCAGCAAATGAGGATCTTCAATGCAGCTCGACATTTTTGCGGGGCACGCTGGCTCGTCTGGGAGAACGTCCCAGGCGCCTTCAGCAGCAACCAGGGGCGAGACTTTGCTGTCGTGGTTGGTGCAATGGCAGGATCCGAGCTCCCTGTCCCCGCAGGTGGGTGGGGATCCGAAGGCGTTGCGCTGGGTGACAACGGCCTCGTCGAATGGGCCGTGCTTGACGCGCAGTGGTTCGGAGTGGCGCAGCGGCGCCGTCGCGTGTTCGCTGTCCTCGATACTGGAAACTGGTCCGATCGACCCCCGGTACTTCTTGAGCCCGACCGCATGCGCGGGGATTCTGCGCCGCGCCGACGGCAGGGGGAAAGACCTGCCCCAACCCTTACGGCAGGCGCTGGAAGCAGTCACGGGCCTGGCATCCGCGCCGAAGTCGATGGCGGGACGGGCCTCATCCAGCAAGTCGCCGGCACGCTCTCGGCAAACCCTAAAGCGGCCGGCAGCGCCACGCAACAGGACGCGCACGCCGGTCTCCTGATCCCCGCCGTAGCTCACACCCTGCGGGCCGATGGGGTTGACGCCAGCGAGGACGGAACCGGTCGAGGAACCCCACTGGTTCCAGTGGTCGCATTTGCCCAGAACCAGCGTGACGAAGTGCGCGAGGTGACCGTAGCGGGAGCTCTCGCCGCGCAGCCTGGAATGAAGCAAACGACCTACCTGGCGTTTGGCTGCAAGGACAGCGATCCAACCAGGAGCGTAAGCGAAGACGTGTCCCCGACACTTCGCGCAATGGGCCACGTCGGCAGCCACGCGAATGCCGGCGGCCAGGTCGCAGTTGCGTACACCACCAAGCTCCACAACACATCCAGCAACAACGCCGGAAAGGTGTTTGAAGAGCGCACGACATGCCTGGACGCCAACAGCCCAGCCCCTGCCCTCCTGACCCCCACTCAAGTTCGACGACTTACGCCGATCGAGTGCGAGCGCCTGCAAGGCGCGCCGGACAATTGGACTCTGGTGTTGAACCCAAAGGGCAAGCCGATGGCCGACGGCCCTCGCTACAAGATCCTCGGCAACAGCTTCGCCGTGCCCGTTATCAGGTGGATTGGAACCCGTATTGACGCGGCCACTCAGGCCGCTCTGGAGAAGGCAGCATGACCCAGCGACATATCAGCCACCCCGAAGGGCTACCGGACTGCGCCGCCGGGCACCGCGCGCGCCACATCCACGACCTGCGCAGCATCGCCGCCGGCGGCGGCCACTTCGTCGAGTGCAAATGCCGGATGACCAGCAAGCACGCCGAGCCGGATGCGGCCCTCTCTGAGTGGCGCCGCATCAACCGCCCCGCCCGCTGCGCACGAAAGGTGCTCCCCACGATCGCGGCGCCGGCGGACAACGTTATCCAGATGCGCCTACCGATGCCGGGCGAAGGACGGGTGGCCAGTGGCTGACATGTTCCTATCGCGCGATGAGATCGTCACCCTGTGCCGCACGCCACAGCGCGCGCGCCAAGCTGCCTTTCTTCGCAAGAACGGGATCAAGCACTACCTGGACGCGCACGACTGGCCTGTCGTGCTGCGCTCCAGCGTTGAAGGAACGAGCGCGAGCGCCAAGCAGGCGCTGACATGGACCCCGAGCAAGGTTGCATAAATGGGAAGGAAGCCGAGCAAGCCGGGGGCCATCCCCCGGTTCCGCGCACGCCGGCAGAAGTCCGGCGTGGTGCACTACTACTACGATCACGGCGGGAGGCCCCGGAAGGAGACGCCGCTGGGCAGCGACTACGGTGTGGCGATCAAGAAGTGGGCCGAGTTCGAACATGCCAACACGATCCCAGCCGCCGCGGTCGTCACCTTCCGCCATGTGGCCCAGCGCTACCAGGCCGAGGTCGTGCCGACCAAGGCAGTGACAACCCAACGCCTCAACAACCGCTGCATCACTGCACTGCTGAGCTTCTTCGACGCGCCGCCGGCGCCGTTCGAGGCGATCCGACCGATCAACATCCGGCAGTACCTGGACTGGCGCCCTTCCAAGGTGATCGCCAACCGGGAGGTCTCCCTGTTCTCGCACATGTGGAACTGGGCGCGCGGCAAAGGCGTCACCGACCTCCCCAATCCGTGCGAGGGCATCCGGCGGAACAAGGAATCTGGCCGCGGCGTGTACGTGGAGGACGAGGTGTTCCAGGCGGTCTACCGCCACGCCGACGCCTCACTGCGCGACGCCATGGACCTTGCATACCTGACCGGCCAGCGCGTCGGCGACGTCTGGTCCATGGATATGCGCCAGATCACCCCTCGCGGCTTGGCCATCACGCAGGCCAAGTCCACCAACAAGGTGATCATGGAGATCACAGGCGAGCTCGCGGCATTGCTGGAGCGGATCGCAAAGCGGAAAAGCGAGAAGCTACCCGACGGCAGATCCAAGCCATACAGCACCCGCTTGATCGTGGACGACAGCGGCCTGGCGCTCGGCCGCGCAGCGCTGCGCTACCGGTTTGACAAGGCGCGCGATGACGCCGGCATTGTAAAGGGGGAGTTTCAGTTCCGGGACCTGCGCGCGAAGGCAGGAACGGACAAGGCCGATTCGGCAAATGACATTCGCGAAGCGCAGGCCCAGCTGGGCCACTCATCGGTCACGACAACCGAGATCTACGTGCGAAAGAAGAGGGGCTCAAAAGCCACGCCTACACGCTGACCTTAATGGCAGCAAAGCGGCTGGCCGAGGCGTTACGGTAACGTCAGGCAAGCGTGATCGACAGGGGCCAGGAGCTGCGCGACCATCAGGGTTCGCCAAATGGGGTCATTCGAATGCAGATCAAACCCGACAACACAATCACTGTGGACGGCGCAGTGATTCGCGGCCCCGAGTCGATGCGGGCTCGGATCGAAGCTGCTCTAGAGGCACTGTCCATGGCAGGAGAGCCAAGATCGTCCCCTTCCGGAATCAGCACGTACAGGGATTGCGACCCTCACCCGGACGAGTGGACGTTTCACGCCGAAACGGCCTCGCAAGCAGCTCAGCTGAAGGCTTGGATCGACACCCACGCCTGACCTGAGCATAGAAATTGCGGAGCGGTGCGGATATTGCGGAGCGGCCAAAATCCCCCGAAGCCTTGGGAGATATGGAGCGGGTGAAGGGAATCGAACCCTCGTCAGTAGCTTGGGAAGCTACAGCTCTACCATTGAGCTACACCCGCAAGGCGCGGCGTAAGTCTATTCGGGCGGGGGTATGAAAGGCAACGGGCGGCACTGGGCCGCCCGTTGTTTCTCGCTTTCCGCTGCCGTGCACGGCGCCCGCGAACGGGCGCTGCGCACGTCGGGTCAGAAGCTGGCGCCGAAGCTGGCGAACAGCGACACGTCACGCGCGCGCTTCTGCATCGTGGTGGTGCTCATGCCGATATTGCTGCTCAGGCCCCACAGGTTCAGGCGCGCACCCAGCACGGCGGTGGCGTAGTCACGGTCGAACTCCAGGCCCGGCACCTTGTACATGCCCACGTCCGGCATGGTCTGCAGCCAGGCGCTGGCCTGCTTGCTGTCCTCGAACTCGTGGTCGTAGGTGACCTGCACGTACGGCTTGACGTTGCCGCCATC